>Ga0209208_10000752_pt1 | contig 43765 bp, 33 predicted proteins | sample S1TSphfallax_3_FD_187694 | JGI IMG/M metagenome (GOLD analysis project Ga0209208, IMG submission 187694) | Host-associated microbial communities from peat moss isolated from Minnesota, USA - S1T2_Fd - Sphagnum fallax MG (SPAdes) (version 2) | ecosystem: Host-associated > Plants > Peat moss >...
CCCCCCCCCCCCCCCCGGCCCCCACGGCAAATACTGTTTAATTTCAAAAGTTCATTATGGGTTTTTTTTTCTTAGAACTCATTCTTGTTTTGTAATATGATTTATTTAAAATTTTATTGTAACATGAATAATTAAAATATTGGCAAAGTTTTTGTGTTGAATATGACTGTACATTCTAAGTTCATTTATATTCCAAAAAAATCATGACTACAACAATCCGAATAGTTCACTTGATTGTGCTTTTGGTTTTTGAAATATGAAGCTAATTTGGATGGGCCTTGCCCGTATATGAAAGCATCATAAGACATCATAAGACCCATATGTGAAAACCACCTCTATCAAGTTTGCCTTATGCTTTACATGTTGAGCCATGCCTTGCTTTTAGGGCATTACCCTATACGAAGATGCCCAAAGAATCATCAATGGTTTAAACCCCTAAGAGTTGAGTGGGACTTTTATGGTTTTTTCCAAATATGTGATTGGAGCTCTTGATCTCAAATAAACTTGCAATTAAAAAAGTCTAGGATATAATGAAAAAACATATCCAATAATACAAAAACAGAGGTATATGAACTAATACATTATTCCTTGAAGGGCATGAAAAAAGTGCATCCAGTGGGCTTCCAATTGGTGAACTCAACTACCCACATGTACAAGTGCAAATTACTAAGGGTCTTGGGTATTTTAGTGGGCAGTTAAGGGCTAACTCAAGAGTTCCAGCATTGGGATTAGCTTGACTGAACTCTTTGAAGTTGCGGCCCATTTCCAAAGTACTTTACATTCAAGTTCACATTTTGAAAATTACAAATTTCCACTTTTTACATGAAGAATCGCATTTAAACCTGAATTTGATTTTAATGGATCCTTAAAACAACTTGGTCACTGTGAGTACCATATTATGGTGCATGCATGGGTGTCAGGGTGATTCCAGAAGTCATTTGTTTGCCCATTGAAGCTTTTGATCCAACCTTGGCTAGCACGTTCCTGGTCCCACATGAGCTCAATTCCCCTTTTGCTATTTCATCATCTCTTGCCTGATTTTGTCTTCAAATTCTGAATCTTTCAAGGGAAGACTTTTGGCATTTATTGAAACATTTCAACTTGGTGTTTAACCTTGGGTAGTATTGGCCTTTTCTCTCATGAGCTCCATCTGGCTTTGCTATGGGTCTATCTCATCATCCCTTGCTTGATTTTTGGATTCAAATTCTGAATCTTGCAAGGGACGAACTGCTGGGATTCATTCATTGAAACATTAAGACACTTGAGTCTGGACTGCCTGTTGACGTGGGGAGGCATGAACTCAAAATCAATTGTGGATGGAGCGGCACAGAAAGTAGCCTAGTTTGATGGAATTTTTCTTAACATTATTACTTGAGAGCAAGTTCAAGATTCTCCAAACAAAACCGTAATCAAAAGCCACCACCTTCAAGAATAGATCATACTTTTAAAACATTCAAGCGCGCTGAATGAATGCTCTTATTATTCAAGTGTAAAAGTTGCAAGCCAAATTGAATTATTGTCGAAAGAGAAAAGATGTTCCACTTCGACCGCTAGGTGAAACAAACGTGACCACTGTGCTATGTTGACCCAGCAGCAGCAGCAGCAGCAGCAGCCGCCACACTAGTCTACAGTGACGGTTCCTGCTCAACACTGGACGGATAGAGGATGATGATGGGCCCCGCGCAGAATCTCGGATTCTCCACGAGAGCTGACAAGATGCCAACCCCACAAAAACAATAAAGCAGCCAATGGAATCTCCAACTGCCACTAAAACTCCAACAAGTGGCATCCAAATCCAAAACATGGAAATCTGCAAGTTTTAGGAGCATTGAATCCGGATGCTTTCTCAGCCCCACCACCAGAGGCGCGTCAGGTTTTCATTGGATATCGATACGTATCTACACAACCAAGCTGGGAGACAATACAGCAGAGATACAACGACAAAAGAAATCTCCAGATGTCAATTACTTCACACCCTACACAGTCCCTGAATCTCCTGGAATCTAGTGCGAAGCTAAAAAACAGCAGCATTTCCATCATTCCAGGGCCCCACCTTTTGCTTTTTTTAAGTACTCACATGCACCACCATTGCCTTTTTACTCACGAGTCAAAAGCAACACAAGCACCTCGCTTTCACTCATCCACACCAGACATGCATTTACAGGACACCAATCTGAAGGGCAAAGCGGTGAAGGCTGGCGGCTGCTGTACTCTCTCTCTAGCATTAGCTGACTCGGCACTTGGTATTCATTCATGTTGGGAATGTGATGAGTGTAGTAGTAGGTACTGTATGTACAAAGTACATACAATCGGGGATCTACCTGTTGTGATTTGGATACTGAGTTCGCTTAAACTCTCCAGGATTTTCCTGTGCACAAGCTAGTAACAAAAATTGGAATCTAGAGTTTGGGGCTTAGCTAACTGCTGGCAAGCTTATTCCGGTAGTCCTGAGTCCTGACTGTATACCAGATTGCTATTTCCCCGTAGCAGAAGAATGAATTGATGGAACTTGGTTTCCTGAAGCAGAAGAATCTGCTGGTAAAACCCAAGATCCTTCTTGTACAATACTAAGTGTGGAACCAATTGCATGAAGTTTAAATGTGAAGCAAAATACATTTGTGAAATGTGGAGATGAGGTGGACAAGCTCCTTTCTTGAACTTGTCACCCATTTGTCTGTTGACATTTATCTATCTCGGTGAAGAAACCCTGGCAAGACTTTTTATTTCTACCCTGCTTCTATCTCTGCAGTCTGGGCACTGACTACTGTGTGAAACTGAAAGTAGTATGGGAAGGTAATTGTGGACAGACTTTCAAATGCCTGTGAAAGCTTGTAGCTCCTGCTGGTAGTGATCCTTAGCTTGCTTGAGCTGCTCTTTTCGTTCATTTTTCCGCCTCTCATTCCAATACCCATTGAATCTGTGACCACAAATGCGCCACCCTATCATTCAGAAATTATAGCAATTTTGCCAGCTCTAACTTCACATCCTGAGCAATCACTTGTGAAGCATTGTAAATTTGTGCCAAAAGGACCCATGATTTCACAATTACAGCTACTTGTGAAGAAGGAGAGCAAAGATCAAATGTGCTAGGGGACTCTATATACACACAGTTTCATTACCTGTCACTGACAAGGATGGCAAGCTCATTCAATCTGACAGCATCTGCATAGACGCCCCGCTGCATGAACACCAAATGCGCCTCAGAGATGTTATGACCACTGGACTCCCTTTTCCAAACCTTATAATTAGTGACTTTGGCAACACTCAAAGCAGCTTCAAAAGTGAGGTCAAGTGGAGCTGACAACAAGAATATGAGATCATAAGACCATCCAGGTCAGAAATCCTGCAGTGTCCAGGTTAGACCTAAGGGATCTTTCAACGACAGTATTGAAAACAATTTCACTGGAAGAGTTCACACCCACACATACACATGCTTAACTATTCAACAATCAAGGGAAGCAGGTGAAGTTCCTAATTTGTACACCTGTCGGCATAGAGGACATTGAGCACTTCTGCGAGCAGCTTTAGCTCCTAGAAAGGGCGCTACAGAAGCAGCTGAGCAAGCACAACTGTTGCAGAACAGATGTCCACATCCCAAAGCTACTGGATCAAAGAGCATATCCTGCAAGAGCACAGACAGCAAGTGGATCATGAGAAAAGGCCCAACTGACTTCAGTCCTTAAAGGCTATATGCTCCAGTGCAACTGGTCCTCCCAGAGAAACCTCACAATTCAATCTACATCATCATGACTGAAGAAATGAAGATAATGCCTGAGCCTGTAACATTTGCTTCCAACAGGATCCTTCGAACCCAAGCCTGTAGCAATGGCTGGAGGTCATAGGAAACTCTCTGGACTGTAACCTTGGTGATCTAACATTCCATGATGCTGTGAAGGAAATGAAACTAGGACTAGAGTCACTGATATTCTGCACCAGCCTACGAGGGGTGCTGCATATACTGCAAGGACAAATTAGAATCAACCAACACAATGCTTCAAGCAACAATCCAGGTTAGCATAACTGAAGGGCAGGGGCACTACTGACCAGGCAGATTGAGCAAGTAAGATTAATGTCCAGCTTCACAGAATCCAGCAGATTACATGAAAGGATGGCTGCTGCACCATCAAAATCACAGGAAAATTCTCCAGCAGCCTCTGTCAGCTGTGGAGAGTCATTCATTGATTTAGCAAGGTTTATGTGGAGAGCTGCAAGCTCAATGAGCCATGGTGACTGCATGAGCTCACTCCTCATGGCCAGTAAACGCCCCCTGAAGACCAAACCTTCATTGGAATGATGCACCTGCCAATCATACAAGACCTGTCAGATCCATGTGTAACAACTTCTTCTTCAAACTAGGGCAAAGAGATCTATAATCTCTGAATTGACCAAATGCAGTCAAAGAGCTGCACATGCATACCTTGTCATATTTTTTCAAGATTTTGCGGACTGCAATTGCATTCATGGAAGCATACTTCACCAAGGTCTGGCCCTCCTGGATCATAGCAATGGAGTCCCTTGCCAAACTGTACTTCACACGAAGGACATACTTACGAAGCCCTGAAGCTAAGTGCAGCTGCAGCAACTGTTGAGCACGGGTGTTGAAGCATCCTACCACCTCAGCAAGCTCATCCTTGAGTTCCCCAAAGAACTTCCCACCACATCCTACACATCCACTGTATCAATGAGAAACTTTCTGATGTGTGCACATTTCTATCATTGACATCCTGGGGGAAACAAACTTGGTTACAGGTGACCAAAACCGTCATCGATACATGTTTCTTCCTTTTGCTCTTGTACTCTGCACAATCGAGAAAAGAGTTCTACCAGGATGCGACGAGGCAGAGGTAAAGCATACCCCTGGGAAGCAACAACAAAATAGACAGGCGAAGGAAGGATTCCTGGTCCTCACCGGGGCAAGACGAGGGACATCCACTTGACACCGTAGAAGAATCCAAGCATGATCCGTCCTTCTGTGTCATTTTCGATGTCTGATCTTCTGCAGAAGAAGCTGTAAAGGATGTGGTTTGAGAAAGCAACAGCTCGCACGGAGAAGTCGACGACGCCGCCGCAACAGATGCAGACGATGCAACCGATGCAGGCGTACTGCCATGATCTTGGAGGGGGCATTTCTTCAAAAGCTTCTTCAACCGCTTGAACTCGACATTCGAACATCCGGAGAGCCGATTACGTGCATGTTTATCGATATACTCCGAGTAAGTTTTGCCGAACTTCATGTTTCTGGACCTCGATCACTTTATTACACTACTCTCAGTTGCTGCTTCTTGCATGGCACAGTTCCAAGACGGACGACGTGGTTGCGAACTTGCTAAAGCTCTCCTGGATTCGATCCAAGCTTCCTCAAAACTTCTTAGTCATCAATAAAACCCCCACAGCAAAGGCCTTCTTCAGAATGGAAGATCATCTGCACAAACAAAAGGATCCGACAAATTAGGATCATCCGGCACATGACCAAGAAATCAAACCGAACAGAAACATCTTCGCAAAGACAACACACACACACACACACACACATCCAGAGAGTTCTTCTCTCCCCTTCCCCACTCCCTTCTCTCTTCCCCGAAGAAAAAAAGTAGGAACGCCAGAAGCTGCCGTCGAGACACAAAAGTCACGACAACGATATAAAGCAAAGAGACGCCGCGGGGATGATGACGACGATCTCTGCTTTCTACTCAAAACCACGCCATAAAAAGAAAAAGAAAAAGAAATCCTCAAAACTCTACCTACTTCTGTACCATACGCAACAACGAGGGTGACGATTATCCTATGAAAGCGAAACTTAAATCGACAACGACGATAAATACCAGTGCGCTCCACACATATTATCCTATCAAAGCGAAACGTAGAAATCGACAACAACAATACTAGTCGTCATCACCCTCCAACAACCCCCCGCGTCCCCGGCGGCTCTCGAGAACGATTTCTAAATTTTCACGGAACTACAAAACAGCCGAGAGCACCAAAACAAAACCAAACAAACAAACAAACAACAAACAAATTGACAAGCAAAAACAAAATAGACAAGACAGACAGACGCACTCAAGACAAGCCAACAAAATATCTGAATACATCTAACAAAACATCTACTTACCTCAAAAGTCGCCTGAAAGCAAGCAGAATGCGATGTGATCGGTCCGTCCCCACCCCCCGCGCGGTCGTCCGTCCGTCCGTCCATCCGTCGGTCCGTCTCAAAAAAGTTGCAACAGTGATCCCGAAAGACGAACCGAGATTGTGAAAACTGATGATGAGGGGGAAAATCGTTAGTGCAAAACTCGTGTGTATTGTTAGTGCTTCTTGTGTGTATTGTTAGTGCGTCTTGTGTGTATTGTCGTGTGCTTATGGAGAAACGAAAGAGATTACAAGTTCAATCGGTGGCGTGTTTGCCGTAAAATAGCTAGCGCGTCAAACGTGTGAGGATGGTGAGAGAAGCTTTTGTCGACAGCAGACGGAAGCAGGCCGGGGGAGCAGAAGCTCGCGATCCTGCCGTGGCTGCGGCGGTCGCGGCGGAGATATCTAGGATTTGTAGCGTTTGCAGCGCTTCTCCGCTGGTTAGTGCCTTTTACCTTAATTTTTGTCCTTGCTGCTGCTTTTTTTTTTTAATGGTCCTATTTCTGACTTTTTTTAGTATTGGCTTTTTCTTTTTTATTCGACAAATCAAGTCCCACAAGTCAAATCCGGTGTCCCCCCCCTCCCCCCCTTTTTTACCACTTTCACTAAACGAATGCAATTTTCAAATTATGAATTTTCTTCCCTACCTCATGCCCCAGGTTTATTTATTTATTTTAATTAAGGTTTTTTTTTGGGACAAAATATTTGAGAAAAAAACTGGAATTTTATTTTTATTTTATTTTATTTTAGTGTAAATTTGATTAATCCTGCAATTTTTTGACAAACTTTTGCCAAATGTTTGATAACAATAAATTGGAAAAAAAAACACATTTAAAAAACCCTGCCCATGCCATGTCACATTTAGTGTTTTTTTCTTTTTGGGGGCGGCAGGCCAGGCCAGGCTAGGCCGCATGGGGTGACAATGTTTTTCAATTTTTGGACCAAAACTGGGAAAACTTTGGGAAAAAAAAAATTGGTATAAATTTGGTTTACTTTTCAATTTTTGGAAATCTTTGCCAAATTTTTTATAGACCAAAAAAATGAAACAAAAACCTTGGTCGTATTGTATAAAAATGAAAATAGTATGGATATTTTCACATATCTTCATGTGATATGATAGATTATCTTGTTGTTTTTTTTATTTTAATTGTTTCACATTGCAAATTATATAATACTTTTTTATTTTCACAACCTTTTTTTATTTCAAAAAATTTTGACTATTAATTTGTGAAATAGTTTGAACCAAAAATTTTATGTCATGATGTCTCAAGATTCAAAAGTATGTGCATTTTATATATAATAAGAAAAAAAGATGTGGATCTATCTCTTGAGTCCAGCCTACCTCCTTCTCATTACACTCCTATTTGGATATGGAAAGGCACATACCTATTGTATTGTTTGAGATACCTTACATTCTCATATCCACTATTGTGGCTTGTACCTTGGAGCACATATTGTAATATTGAATAAATTTTGTGTAGGCTAAAGCCTTCAGCCCCACAAGCTTAACCAGAAACTAGGACACCTCTTTAAAACTAAGTTTGAATTTCAATTCTCATTAAATTTTTAATGCTCGATTTCTCTACTGAATTTTCAATGACACAATTTACTCAAAATTCAATATCTCCAACTTAGCTTTTTAAAATTACAAAATCACCTCCATGCAACCCTACTCATCTTAGAGTGCCACAATGGGCACCATGGTTCAGGGGATCTCTCAATGTGACAAAACAAGCTATGCTTTCTTTTCCAAAACTACATGACTTGAGAGCTGGATGATGTGGGGTTACGCTGCTGAAGCATCAATTTTATCAAACTGAAAAACTGCTGCTGCTGAGAAAGAAGAAGAGACGAATTGCAGCCGGAGCTCAAAAGACCCAAAAACAAAAAAAAATGACAAGATGGGAGAGGCAGATGGCTACGGATTTTGGACCTAGTGCTTGCTGAGTTCAGAGCACATACCCATCAAGAAATTTGGAAGCAGCGTGGCAAAGAAGACGACCGACAACACAAGACACTAAGCTACATTATGCAACAGCGGCCCCCACCCTGTGTTCATTCACTCAATTCTAGAATGGATGCAAGATGACAAAACCAGCAGAAGAAGCAAAATAAGAGCCAGTCTAGGTGGTGTGTCGGGCCCACCATCGATGTTGCCCTCCTACAATGGTCAAGCCTGCCATTGTTGACATGTTCCTCTAACAGCAAGAAAGTTTTTTTTTTTTAAAGGGCTTCCTTGAGCTTTTGCATCCTAATGTCTTGGTTGTAGCCTTTTGTTTTGTATGGCTCCCTCTTTGTGTCTTTCGTCAAATCGAGATGTGCCTTGTCTGCATTGCCTTAGCCTTTATATTTCAAGTGATCTCCTGAGGGATGTGAAGAGTGCTCACCCTCATAGCAACCTTGTCTCCCAAGTTAGTTGATCTACTTTGTCTTTACATGTGTCCTCCCCTCTTGTGCTACATTCTAGTTGTATCCTCTTTTGTTTCTTGGGGCTGGTTTCAAGTTCAGTCTAGTTTTATTCTGGGGTTGTTTGAAGTTCATTTTGTGTGCCCTCGTTTGTTTCATAGGATCCCTTGGGTCATCTAGGACAAGGTTAAGCAAGCTTTTCGCATACCCCCTAACCAAATTACTCAAAATCCAATGGACAAATCAACATTGTTCCTTCTCCTCCTATTGCCTCGTTGGTGTTTATGTCATATTTGAGGAGGTCATTCAAATCAACGACAGGATTTTATTTGCCTTAGGAGGTGTATGGCAAACAACTGGTCTTTTTTTCAAGAGGAGTTGTCTCATGCCTCACTTGCCCCTCGTTCCCACTACTCATTGGATGATTTTTCATCCATTCGCTTTTGTTGATGTCTAACTTTGGGTAGAGTTGGAAAGTATAATCATGTTGCTATGGCTTTTCAACCCATGATGCCAACTATTCCTTTAGAGGAAATTGTTGCAACTCTACATTAATTGCACCCCTTTCCATCAAACCATGTCCTTTCATTTTTTTTACTATTAGCCTAAGCACACCTTTGTCTTGGATAGGACTTTATTTACACAGGCCTTAACCATTATTCCCCATTTTTCAAGCTTCTATTTCTTTTTAATTATGAGATGTCGGAGGACCTTTGGCAAGCATTATCCCCTTTACAAATTGTTTTATGATGTTCATTTTTCCTTTTATTACCAGCATGGGCAACATGAAGACAAGGTCACCATTATTGAATCATCTTCAAGCACAAAGCATGGTGACCCCCTAGGAGGTCTTTTATTCGCCCTGACCCATTATCAAGCACTTTTGGAAACCATTGTGAACCCCCTAGCTATGTTTTTCCATCCTTAATAGACCATACCCACATCATGAGCCCTATGAGTGACATTGTCCTTATTTTTGTCCACCTTTCAACCCAATTAGCCTTAGTTAAGCTTAGGGCCGAGGTGTTAAAATGCAAGCTTTGGAGTCCATCAAAAATCTCTACAAGTAAAAATATTCTTCAAAGCTACACTTTGGTCACAAATGTTTTATGCATTTTAGGTGTGCTAATGAATTCCTAAAACTTTGTCACGCATTTTTTGGATGAGGCTTTATTTAATACATGGCGCATGTCAATGATCTTCCTCTCTCTTGTGAGACACATAGGTTGTTTTGGGCATTTTGTCCTCATGTGTCGTTCATTGACCTTCTTATCTCACCCAAACAATACTTCTTTCTTCATTCTTGTCTTTTTTAGCGAATTTCGACAAGAAAGGTATAAAAGTATGTGGGGACATTACGGGTCTAGGGTCATGGGAATCTATTCAAGGCCCATTAGCGAGGTGTTAGGCCTAACTACTAATCTCTTTTAGTGGTATAGATTTTTTATCTATGGAGGATTATGCCCCATTTGTTTTTTTAAGGAATTGGGTTTTGGTGGTTCCATATCTATGCTTCAAGTTTCCTATTTTGAATATACCATTTTGAAAGAATATGTTTTTTAGTTTAAAAGGGCCTACACCTCTTTCAGTCATGCTTTCATGCAATTCGAAATAATCGTCTTCTTGCAACTAAAAAGATGCACCTTTCTTTTGAAAGTTTAGCAATTACTAATGCCCCAAGTTTACAAGCATCTTTGATGGATATCCATCATGACACATCTTTTAGGTATATCTTAAAGGATGATTCCATTTTCTCAGCTTCCAAAACCCACATTTGCTTTTGTTCGGTCAAGGGGGCAACACTATGGTTGATTATTAAGCCATCTATTTATTCGTTTTACATTGCACACTTTACTTTCATCTTAACATTGTGTTTTCATTTCGGTTTAATTCAACCCTTAGCATCTTGTATTCTCACATGTGAGTGTGGACATGGTTTAAATATGTCTAACACACATTTAACACATTGTCCGCTTGGAGGTCAAGGATAGCCACACATGACGCCCATCAAGGACATCATGTATGTCATCACTTGAAAGAGTGGACTTGCAATATGGAAAGAGCAATGATATGTTATTACGTCAAGAATTTCATTACAAACCAATCTCTACATGACTCATGAAGACCAGGTCTTTATTATTAACCTCACATGGGAGATGGTGGCTATTAATGTAATTAGTCGACCAACAAATGTAATTACGAAACTTAGCACCATTGCTAAATTCCACAAGTATAGAGGGCTTCATGAAGGGCACCATTTTATTCCAATGGCCATGGAAGTGCACAGTGTATTCGGGTGTGATATGGATTGTTTCATCCGAGCATGTGTTCGTTTGTTCCACGATAGACAATCACAAGCTCATTTATCCTTGTCTTTTTTCATTCAATTTTTCAAACAATGTGTTAACATTGCATTAACAAGAGATACTTGTTTTACATCTCCTATTTCTATCAAATCTTGCAATTTGCATGCGGCCAACATTAGAAGGGCCGTGGGTGAAATAACTTCCTACCACAAGAAGGACTAGCTTTCTCCCTCCTTTGGTTCATGTAGCCCTATGTGTCATTTGGCCTTTCTTTGAGCTTCCCTTTTGACCTTCCCTTTTGTCTTCCATGTCATTGTTTTGGCCATCAATATTTATTGGATTTTTGTTTCCCTTTCATAATAGATGGATGTTATTTTTGTTAAAAGAATAAAATAATGAGCAAATGATGCAAGATAAACAATGACACTATTGGGACTGATATTTGAACCTTACAAAGGGCAATTTAAGGAAGAAATGAAAACAAAAGGAGGTGAAGGTGAGAAGGATGAAAACATATTTGATAACATATATGAAACAAGACCTCAAATGAATGTCAACAAAGAAATATACCAAATGATGGAAAATGATTCAGGGATGAAATTCATCATAAAATTATAATTATTTTATGATCAAAGAATGAAATGTGAACACACCAAGGAAACTAATGTAAGTGATTTGTATTATGCAAGACTAGAATTATGGCAAGAGATCCATGGATGAAACCTTACTGCACATGTAACTGACCACATGCTTGTGTGAAGCCGTACACATTTGGGAACAGGAGTTCTCTACTGGACAGTAGCTTTTGATTGTCAAAATGCAAGTGCATTTGACATAACCACTACAGTTTTGAAGTCTTGAGAACAAGAGCTTCCAGTATCTCTCACAGAGTTTGAGTAATCAGGGAGGTTATGCTTTACAACAATGACTACCATCCATATTATACACCCTTCCAGACTCACAGAATTTACCAGTATAACTCGTTATATCCCTTTTCTCTTTTTTATGTAGTCTGAATATGAATACCTTTGCAAGCTACAGAGTGGTGATGTTTTTGCAAGAACTCAACAGATTTTGTGTTCAACCGGACAGCATATAGGATTAGCAGGCACTTCAAACTGCATATAGTATGAAAGCACCCATCTTAGACAACTGGGAAATCCAGCTGCACTTAGTAACACATTTAGGGCCAACAGCCCTCAATGCACAAGAGAATTGATACCATTCATTTCTTTAATCTGCACACTTAGCAACAACCACCAAAATTGTAAGATCAAAGGAGGTGTGGCATCACAGTCACTATCATACTCAAGCCATTTGTCTTGTAGTTCAAGATGCGGACAGGACATTCAGCACAACACCTAGAACAAGAGTGAATTCAGCCATTTGTGGGCATATTCTTTTCCTTCACATGTCACACACTGCTCCCAAAAAAAAAAACTGAAAAGCATTCAGGAACATGGGAAGATAATGAACCTTACACCTCTTCATATGAGCTTTATTTGTACTAGGAAAAATGCAGAAGTGTTTAGGGGCAAAAGACTAAATAGAATGGTGATAACCACACTTAAATCCCCAACAAACAGAGTGCTGAAGTGAAGCATATGGCACCCATCAGAACAAATTTGGAGCCCCAAAATTTTGCTCACCCCTAAAATCAGAACTGTTTGGTCTTAAAACAATTCAAACTATACCTCCTCCACCTCCTCCTCCACACCAGCAACACGGTTGTGTTTCTTGGCGTATCTTTGGTTCCTCAAAAACTTAGGGTCCATCTGCACCAAATTACACACAAATCTTCATGAACCCCTGTGCACCCCACCCTCCTCCCTAATATGAAAAATATGAAAAAGAAAACTGTAGCATGAATTGGGACATTTCTTGGCTGGAAGAGATCGGCAGTCGCAACAAAACGAAGAAGGAAGCTCCATAGCAAGGAAAGAAATTAGGTTAAAGGACTACTAAAACTCATCGGTTTCACAATATATCTGAGTCCGTTTGCAAGCTTCTGCTGTAGGAACCTTCAAGATTGAAAAAACTTGGAACAAAGTTTCTCTCAGGAAAGTGAAGAACTTACGCCCTTCCTTGAGGTGTACTTCTGTTTCTTCGGTTTCTTAATGCCGTTCTTGTGCGCCTTGTAGGACTGATTATGGGCTGTGTGATTTTTAGACTTCGCCATTTTGCCTGCATCCAAAACGGCCCCGTTCCTAGTCAATCCCGTGCCAAGAAACCAAAAGAGAAAATACCACAACTCAACCCACAGTCTATCCACGAATCAGGATTTAGCAACTTTGGTATCCATGAAACCCTAGACGTCCGGGATGGAGCGAACTTAAGAATACACTGCATGCTTCGCAAACAACATGACCATCTCCAACTCTTACCGAGATGCTGTAGAAACAGATGATGAGGAAACTGGATAAAGACAGTAATAATGTTTGAAGAACGTGAAAAGACTTACCTTACAGTTGTCGAGAACGGCGGCGGCGCTGCGCGGCACCAACAACACGAGAAAGAGAGACACACAAATGCGGAGCTCCAAACCCTAATGCCCAAGGTTCTTGGTTCGCTGCAAAGTAGGCTCGGCAGAGTAGGTTCGGAATCCGGTCTGGATTGTTCAGAGACGAAGATACATACCAGTGTTTCTTTTTAAGGAATTTTTGTTTGTAGCCAAAGTGGCGATTATTTATAGGAAGATGTAGAAAAACTGGCAATCGCCCCTAAGAAGATTTAGCCATCTAGCCAAATCTGGGTTTAGGGTTTAAACCCTAAACCCTAAAACCTAAAAATCACATTAAAAAAAGTAAAACCCTATATATATATAATCGCAAGGATGGGAACCCATGCACAAGAAGTACAAGGTAAATAAAAGCTCAAGAACACATCACAAAAAAGACATAACAATCAAGACTAGAACCCCATGACCGGGAAAAAAAGCTCTGGATTAATCAAAGATTATTCAATGTCAATTCAAGAATGTCACAATTAAAACTAATTATTCTAGTTGCATTTTATCTTCCTTTGATTTATTTTTTTAATAAAATAAATAAATAAATAAAAATTCAAAATGATAGACAATTTAATGTATTATTAGATAATCTTGTATATGGTGTAATGCATGATGTAAACATGTGTAACAAACAATATTTTTTCTTTTTTCTTTTTTTTCATAATTGTAAAATTCAACTAGTAAAATGATGGTGAATAAATTAATATTCACATCATACTAATAAATCCTAATCCATGACTATATCCATGAATGGGTTGGTAGTCGTTTATTACATTATATGATTACCTAATTGCATAGCTTGATGAGAAAATGTAGATTGAATTGCCAATGGGTACCTAAGTAACTAGGCTTATAAAAACTACCTATTTTAATTTAGGGTAACTACCTATAAAGTAGGCTAACTTAGGTAGCTAGGATAGTCATATTTTAGGAGGCTACTAACCTAGGTATCCTAAATCTTTATGTGAAAGAACTACATCAAAAGAATTATTTTAAATATGAGGATCACTTGTGAAACTTCATAAGTTATGCACAAGTATATATGTATTTGCAAATTCAAATTCTATTAACCTTTTGATTGTTATAAATAATTCATATTTTAAAAAAATTGGTTATTTTCCCATAATGCATGATGCAAACATGTGCATCAAGTAATGTGTTCTAAAGTTCATAAACGTGTGTCTTTTTGCAAGGTGAACATTTCCTAGTAATTGAAAATATTTTAAAACAATATTATGGGAAAGGGGTTCAAGAACTTGCAAGTCTACCAAACTTTTAACTCATGATAGAACTACATATAACATGTTTGTAGTCCACTGACCATTTAATTTATTGTTTGAATTTGGTTTTGGAAAGATGGAGATGGTTGTTGTTTATAAATGGTCTTCAATTCCCGTGTATTTTTGGTTTGTCATTCACAAGATACAATTTTACCAATTTTGTGGCTTTTCCTATTTTGTGATGATGCAAGGTGTTTACAATGATAATGTATCAATCTCCCTTCAATCTATTGGGTTTGGTCATCCTTCCGAAAAACCTTACAATCCATGTACCCTCATGGGATGGTTGGACCTACAATTGGAGATGATGGTCAATTCCATGGTCCTCAAGCATACTAGTACCCAAATCACATGTATCAACAACAACTTGTATTTCTAATTGGTCAATATTTTGTCTTCACCTCTAACAATTGAAAGGGTAGGGGAACTTCCAACACCAAGAGGAATAGGGGGGCCAAACCTTCCTATATGAGTCATTAGGTCAACTACATTGTTTACAAACGACAATGTTGGTAGTCCAAGGCTTGATTCCTTGAAACTCCGAACACTACAACAAAAGGTGTGCTTGTATGCTAGGTGATTTCACTAGATTTTGACCGAATTCACTAGTTGTAATGAATGGGACCTACTAGGGAAGCAATGAATTCAATAATCTAGTGAATAGGGACTAGTGAATTGCACCCACATTTTTCTAATGAACATGGACTAGTGAATTGCACTCACATTTTGTAATAGTGTGAAAAAGTAACCAAAATTTCAAAATTCACATGCCCATTGTGCAAATCATGACAACCATTTATGTTATGAAATGTGTTAGATACAAATTATATACCACCATATTGTTGCATGTGAAGAAGTTTTGGCTCACCTTATCAAGTCCACCCCAAACCTGAAAGGCTAAAAAATTAAGCAAGATGATTTCTAGACCTTATTGGGCATGTTTCGTAATACAAATTTGGGATCTTTAAGTTGAAGTTTAATATTTAGTGGGTTAAGCCACTATTAGGCCTTGGAAATGGGGCTCACTTGTCAAATGAAGGTATGAATGTACATTCATTTCTACATTTATGGTTTGTTTCCTTTGGGCCACTATTAACTATGATCGTAGATTTTTGTCCAATACTATTAATGTCTATTCAAGTGCATTCAAATGTTGAATAATTATTTTTTCGTGATGTGTTCAATTTCTTGATTCCTCATGTAAGTTGATATGCCTTCTGCATGTATTATTACAAACATTAAATTTTTAATGTGTATTTTTACGCATCCTTTTAGTGGGCAATTAAGTACCATTTTTATTTATTTTTGGAGTTGCAAAATGTTAAAGGATATCTATAAGTGAATTAAGAATTAACTAAAAGCTAGCTAAAAGCTAATTAAAATTTAATTAAAAGTGAATTGAAATTAAACTAAAAATAACGTACAAATTAATTACAAGTAATGGATGAACATTCATATGAATGAACTCCATGGTGTTGGGTGAAAGCACACTATAGGGGGGCCAAAAATGTTGTCACATTGTATTGTTTTCCAAGGGTGTCCATGTTTGAACTTCAACCATGGTAATATTGGTGTATATTATTCCAATTTTTTTGCATGATATGGTAGATTATAACACAAAGAATTGAATAGCAAAAAAAATTCATTTTTCCAACTTATATTGTGAGGTTACAAAGTATATTTGTGGCAAAAAAATGTACGTTGTTATCTACTAAAACATGAAAATATACTCAAAAACGATTGAAATGATTATCAGTCTTTATGAAATTTTTAGTAAATATATTAAACATTGTGATTTCATATGATTGGATTAAATTTGTGAGCCATATGAAAAGTTTCATAATTATCATATTGTAAATGGGTGTTTTTGGGGGCTATGACCATAATAATGTGGTAAATTAACATTTTGACAAACTATCACTTTCAAATGGAAAATGACAAGATATGTGAGGTGGGTAATTTTTTAAATTTTCATTTCAAACATTTTTTGGCTAACTACTTGAAACCCAAACCTAATGCAATCCAAAAACAAAAATAGGTTTTATTATAATGTATATACCATAGATATATTCAACATTCTTTGAATTTAAGTGTTTAATTGTTTTTCAAATAATATTAAATATCATTAACTTTGTGAAAATCAAAATATCAAGCCCAAACACCAAAAGTGAAACCCAAAATTAAATGCAATACATTTTTTTGAAATATATTTTACATGCATGTTGTGAAAGTGCCCAAAGTGGCCACCTTGTAATGTGCTTTCACCGTATTAACATCCATGACAAATTTGAGCTTGTTTATTTTGACTAATGTAATTTTTATTAGGGGTCCTAGGATGTTTTGACTAGTCAAAATGACCAATTGTCAATTTGACCATTAATAAATTAAACTATCATTATCTATGGTTTAATTTAGACCATGTGTTATCATTATGTTACATCTTCGAAGGTGATGTGGCATTGTACATGTGATATAAAAGTAGGTTTGTAAGTAGCTATTGACATTCTACCTATGACCATATGTGTACAATTAACATTGTACACATACACCGTATGCTTCACCATATACAAATTTTGTATATGTGACTTGCCAAGTTTGAAACCCAAGACTTCATGGAGGCACACCAATGCCTTTGCCATGGAGTTACACAACTTTTAATGAATATAAGGTGTGTAACATTTTTTTAATCTTTTAAATTGCGAAATTGTTAAGATTTCAAATTGACACACTTTTTAAATTTTCAAATCTTGTTCAAATGAAACAAATTAATACATAATGTTGAATGTTTATTAAAAATTATATTTAATAAAATCAATATATTTTGTAAATGTTCAAATGAGTTTTTTTTTTAAAGTTTTAAAAAACACAAATTATTAACAAATTGACAAGAATGAACTTCCAATTCTAACTACATTTCATTATGTGATTAAACAATACAAGGTAGGTAGGTAGGTAAAGTAGGTGGGTAGAGTAAGTAGGTATAAGGTAGATAAATAAAATAGGTAGGTGGTTATAAAATTACTATAAGGGTAGGTAGGTAGGTAAGTAGGTAGGTAAGTAGATAGGTAGTAAAATAAATAAAGTAAGAAGGATAGTAATGTAAGGTAGGTGGGTAGGCTTGCCTATTAACCAGGCCTAAATTATCCACCTAGCATAAGTTAGGCTAAATTATGCTTGTAGTTAATGAATTACATCTAATAAAAAATCTTAATAATTCATGACATGCCTACTTACCTACCTACCTACCACACATGAATTAATAACATTATATAATGGTAATTTATTACATGCATAACCTAACCTAACCTAACTTATGCTAAGTAAGTAGCCTTGGCTTAGGCCTACTTAGTTAATGTCAATTCAATATGTTTAATCTGACTAAGCCATGGTCATATTAATGGATTTTTTTCTTTTGTTTTTTTTTTTTTACTAAATGTTTAAGTGACACATGGTCAAAATGTTACTTTAATCAAATGTATTAGTAAAAAATAACATATATATTTTGTGCCCTAGGCCTCTAGTCAAGATGGACATCACTTCTAATCAAAACTAACACTTTGGTCAAGTTGGGCCTTTTAAAAAGTCATGATTTCTTGTAGTGTGAAAAACTTGTTAATGTATCTTACAATTAAGAATAGGTTTACCATTATGTATAAACTTAACATCAATGATTTGGTCAAAAGGACCAATAGGATACTTTGTTCAATGCTTACAAAGGAGGTAACTAAGGTTGATGGAAACATTTGTAATTAGGATCTCATGATACATCAACATGTTTCCTAGTTTGTTATCTATTTCATTCAATTTTGAAAGGATTTGGACAAATTTATCATGGTGAATGAACAAGGATTAGTTGTTAAAAAGAAATGAATTCACTAATAGCTAATCAAATTCATTAATAATTAATACACTATTTAGTTTCATAGTTCGTCCCTAGGTTAGGCACTAACCACCTAGGTTATGGACCTAGGTTAAACACTTAACCACCTAGGAGCCTAGGCTAGGCACTTAACCACCTAAGCTATGTTAAACACTTAAAAATTTAACCCATGAACTTAGGGTGCAAGTGCAAAGGTTTGAAACCCTCAATTCCCTTCACTTTCAGGCTTAAGGAGTAAATCCTTCACCATTCAACTATTATTTAAATAAGTGGAATGATTTTTCATCACATTTCCACACCTTTGTTTAGGTTACCATAAATTAGGATTCTATGATGGTCATAGTTTATTTTTCGATTAATGTATGATACTGTAAATTATTTTAAAGCTAGTGTAAACTATGTTAAGCTCTTCCTAAGTTACCATAGGGTAGGATTTTAGGTTACTCTGAAATTATCATAAATTATTTTTAATTATTTACCCTAGGTTATTTTAAGTTATTATACCTTAAACTATTTGTAGGTTACCATAGACTAAGATTTTAGGTTAGTCCTATGTTATTTTAAATTATGTTTAATTATCTTAAATTATTTACCTTAGGTTATTTTAAATTATTCCACTTTAAATTATTTTAGGCTATTCAACAATTGAATATTTATTATTATTATACCTTTTTTATTATTCTATTTTTTTAAATTTTTGGTTATTCTAAATTATCATTAGATATTTCAAGTTATTTCACCTTTAACTATTTTGAATTATTTTACCCTAAGTTATTCTCAACTATTTTATTTTTAGTTCATCCTTATAGTAAGTAATTGAGTACATTAAATTATTTTTGAATATTTTATGTTATTCCATTTTCAAAAAAATAAACCTAAGGTAGAATAGTCAATAATAGCCTAACATGGAATAGTTTAAAACAATCGATAATAACCTATGGTAGAATAATTTAAAATAACTTAAGGTAGAATAGTTTATAATAACTTTAAATAGTTTATGGTGGAATGTTGTAGAATATTTTATAATGGATCTATGGTGAAAATAACCTAGAAGGGAATAACCAATTATGGTTCAAAATATAATAACATAAAGTGAAATAACCAAAAATAACATAAGGCAAGATAACTTAAAATAACCTAAGGTACAATAGTGTAGGATATTTAAAACAAATATATATATAATGAATGATTTCATTTAATAATGAAATATGTTAATTAATGATGAAACATGATGATATATTACATAGTGACTTTATAGTGACATAACTTTAGGCATGGTAAATTGATTAAAGTGAGATAAACCTATTTCATTTTAAAGGTCCAATAATGATTTAAACTAATGATTTGCATCTCACTTTTGAACTAATGTCAAAATCAATCACATCATGTGGGTGTATGATACAACATACAAAATTAACACAAGTTATTCCCTTTTTGCTTAACATATGAAATGGAGGTTTTTTAACTCATTAAATTAAAAGTGATGACCCTACAAATAATCACAAAGATGAGATTTCCTTTGGATAAATCCCAACATCACAAATTCTTAAAATTTAATGAATTAGATAAAATGATGTTGAAAACTTGATAATATATCAAGGTTGTGTAAACTATTAAAAATAAACATAAAAGTTAAATATATGAAGAGTTGTTTATGAAACAAAGAACATAGATTCCCATAAGTATGTAACAAATTAATAGAAATTTGATCATTCAACCTATTTGATTTTCACCAATCCATGTTTTAGTAAATAATTGTTATAAAAAATAAAATTCTTCTACAATAAAAAAAAACATAAAACTATTTTATGATAGGTAATGTTTGTGGCAGATGGGGGTAATACTAAAATGAGGCACCTACTTGATAAGGCAACCAAAGGCATTGTTGAATTTTAATAACATGTTCATCCTGGATGTTTGACAAGGGAGTTAAGGGAATTGTTGTCCTAGATGCTTTGACAAAGCAATCAAAAGCAATTGTTGAATTATAGTAATGTGTTCATAATGGGGCCTTATTGTGTGTAATGATGTTTAGCCTTATAACTAATGTGATAAAAAAATGGTGGGTCCTTATAAAACTATATGAATCCACAAATGTTTGCGACTTTTGCCCCTTCACAGCCACCATAAAATGATGGAATAATCTTCTTGGGTTTGTTGTTCGAATGGTGAAAAAAGTTGTGGGATAACTTAACAAGCCATGTTTGCATGCTTAATTTTTAATATTTTCATTAGCATGCCTCTTCTTGGAACTTGAAGACAGTGATGATGACGTCATCATTGTTGAATCTATTATTATTACTACCTCCCATTTTACCATCTTCACCACCATAGGGAGGTTCATATATGCAAATCCATATTTACAATTAAAAGAAGAAGACTAAATTCTGCCATTTTTGGTGGCTATCAATACTTGCATTTTGGAAGTTTTGGAAAACTTCATCTATTGTGATACTTTAGCATTGTGATGTGAATGCTAAATGCAAAATTTTTGAACGTCACATTTGTGACAACTATTGTTTATGTTAGTGCCACTTTCCCTACCATTGCACTTCTTGGTTTTCTAGGATTCACACAAAACATATCGATTTCTTATTGCAAAACACAATGACCAAGCACCTTTACACATGTTTTTTTTCACCGCTCACAAGGACTCATAGTTAGGAACAAAAAAGATAGATGGACAAGGGTCAAAGGCCAACATTTCGTAGCCCAAAAGGTGGTGGTATATATACCACTACACTACTATTGATTTAAATGAAGAAACTAGGCCCTAAGTGGTAATGTGTTGCACAACGTTGTTTTTAATGCCATGACTAGTTTAAGATTTAAGGCAGGGTGAAAGTTCAAGGTTCAAGACAGGGGTTAGGGTTTAAGGACTGGGGAAAGATGCAAGAACTTTTTTCACAGCCTTAAAGCATACCTTAATTCAAGTCCCCCAAGTTCTAGGCATATCTTTGAGGCCTCTACAGTGGAGCGTCATTAAATGTTTGTGGATTTTTGAAGATCAACAATGGAGCATGGAGGAGTGTCAATGGAGTAGTGAGGAGCATTGATGGAATAGTTAAAAGTGTCATGGGACCATTGAGGAACATCCCTAGAACATTTAAAAGCACATCAACAAAGCTTTTATGATCATTAGCATACATCATAGAACATTATCATTTAGTCATTCCTAGATTTTAATGGTGTTGAAGACCTACATTTTGAAGGTTGTTTAGGGGCACAAAATAGGAAATTTAGTTTCAATCTCCTTTCAATTGGTTTACCTGTGTGTTGTAGGCCTCCTTGGGCCTTCCTTTTCTTTCAATTTGTGTCGTGTGGATGCCAATTTATTTGATGGAGGCTCCTCCCCTTATAGGAGATGTGTCTATTAGTTCCTTTCCCCCACCCATGCCCCTAGCAAAGGCCCTTCAACCTATTGCCCTTCCACAAGGGCTTCATTATGTATTTTTTGTCCCCCTCTCTTTCCTTTATGTCATTGTGATTTTTGTTTCAATCCTAACTCATCCAATTAGGGTGTCTTGAACTTATGGGTCAATCATATTTTCAATGTATGTCAAAAGTATGAGTTGAGCCCCCCCTTAGCATAATATCCCATGTTTCAATTGTGGGGCCTTATTTATGTCTCAGTGTGGCATGCCATTAGAAGCGATGTTAGCCTTTTCAGGCTAGTTATTTGTAAGGTGACACTAATACCCCATCCCTCCATGCCCCATGCCCCTTTCCAATAGATTGGGCATGGATATCAAATCTGGATCCCCTTGGAACCTTTTTGTTCGAGCTCCGCAAGCTTCAATTATGTTTTTGCATCCCAATTGTTTTAAGGCAAAAGGTGTAGCTAACATTCAGATGTCCTTTGGATCACATAGTGCGAAACCCAAATGATGTTGTTTAGCATCTTTTTTTACTTTTCCCCAATGGTGTTTTCTTTTGCCTACTTAAAGGGGGGAAGCCTAGGCATAGGAAGTTTAAAATTCAGTTATGGAGGTTCCTTTATGGCGATTGGAGGAATTTCAAGTGACAAAATTTGTTGCGCACATAGGCCCTTTAGTCCCCCCTATTTAGATGGTGCCTTTCCCTTAGAGGCTCCAACCCTCTCTTCTGACGTAAGACCCCATCATCTTCGTCGAGGTGTAATTTTAAGGCAAGTAGGTAGTATGCTCATGCTATGAAAGCCCTTGCCCCCTTAGCACCAATTTTGGCCTCTTCAAGAACCATTATAGCTTTGTAGGTTTTTCCTCTTCCGAATTCGTCTTTACCATGTTTAAATTATTTAATGGAATTTTAGTGAAAAACATATTTGGATTTTTCTTTAGACATATTTAGGTTGGCATTCATCCATTTAACTTACCTTACATGTGGAAGGCCATCAAACATGGTATTCAAGCACCTTCAAGATTTATTTAACCCAAAAGATTTAATTAACAACATTTCCCAATTATTCATGGTGTGCTGTTATGTTATTGTAGGGCATATATCTAGGAGTATAGCCAAGGCCCTTGGTGTTACTAGGTTATTAACTTTGGCCAAGCCTTCTAGTGGCATTCAACCAATTGTAATAGGCGAGGTTTTTTATCAGTTGGTGAATAGGACCCTTTGCCTCTAATTTTGCAATGCATTTGTCGCTCGTTTATTTGCCCACCAATTTGGGGTCATAGTTAAAGGAGGCTATGAAATAATGGTGCACAGTATTTAAGCAACCTTAGTTGTTCACCTTAATTAGGTGGTGTTACAAGTAAACATTACAAATGCCTTTAACATTATTTCTAGTAGGGTTATATTCCAAGAACTATGTGTTATAGGTGGGTAATTATATCAACTCATACTTTTCATCTATTCCTTTTATATTCCCTAGCTCCCCTTTTTTTTAGTCATCACTCCACTCAAAACAATTTGTCTATTATTCAATCCTCCATTAATATTTGTCAAGGGGATCCTTTAGGTGGTCTTTTTTTTGGCCTAATTCATTTTCACGCACTTTGTAGTTTAGTTGCCATTTCCCCATCTTTTTTGTTATTTTTATTATATATGACACCAACATCATTGGGCATGTTTCAATTATCTCTTAGGTTTTTCATCATTTTTCTTTTTAGTTAAATTTGGTAAACCTTCCGATTCAACCCCACAAATGTGTTGTTTGGTTTCTTTTGGCCCATTACCTTTAGGGTTTTTGCTACCATTGGGTTTTTTTACCCCTTTTAGGGGCATTAAGGTTTTGGTGTTTATTTGGGGTCATTTTTTTTCATTTTTTTTTCTCCAGGATGCTTTGGATGATAATGTTCAACACATAGGTGCCTTTCCTAGGTTAGGGGATGTGTAGGTGCCATTTGGGATTCTCATTCATTGTTTTGCATAAAGGTTTTATTACCTTCTTCATTCTTTCCCCCCACTTCTAGATTTTCAATGCCAATTAACCTCCTTTGATTTGACCCTCATTTGCATTTTAAAAAACTTTTAAGGCCAAGTTCTTTGGAATGTCTGAAGGCTTCCCTAATTCATTGATAAGCCTTTTTTCCCATCTCTAAAGGTGGTATAAGTCTTGTCTTTGCAAAAGGTATTGCCCTTGCAACTTACTTGGGGAGCTAAGGGCTTATCACCCAATCATTGCATCTAAATTTTTGTAAAATGGCTGACCATTTTTATTGGGGGTTATAAAGGCAAATAGTTCAGGTCCACTTTCATTCCAAACTCACCTTAAGTGGACTTATGACATTTTACCTCCAAATGTTCAAGCTTCCATCCCACCATTTGAGCAACTATTAGAAAGGAATAGATTATTTTCAAGAAAACATCTTGGAAAACATGCATGAGCATTCATTTTCCAACATCGTTTCAAAGTTGTTTTCCAATTATCATTGTGTTTGGCTGAAATCTTATGCAGGGCTAGGTTTGGGTGTTTAGTTTTTTGCCCACCCAGTCATCCCATGTTTTGGGATGGCCTTTGACATTTTCTCCTTAGCATTATACACAGATTGGGCCTCCCCCATCCCATAGCTTGTGGTCTTTCTCAATGCATATGTGGCCAAACTATAAATTTGATAGGGATACACTTATTTCATTATGTTCATGGGGGAAAGTGCATGGCCACACATGATGCAATTCAAGATTCTTTCACCTCCATTGTTAAATATGTTGGGTTCCATGTTTTGCACAAGCAAACGCATGTTCTCCCAATGCCATCTCTCCAATCATCACAATGATAAGTGGATATTGTGTTTACAACAAATGGTACTCACACTTTGGTAAATGTAGACATTGTTGACCCAATTCTTATGGATCTTGTTTTGCAAGTCGCTTCTTCTGGGGGGTGGTTGCAATGATTGTAGCTCATGCAAAGATTGTGTTATATCCTGACCAACACCTTGAAAATAATTTCACCTTTCTAGCAATAGAAATATTTGAATGTTTACACTAACATATAGACGACTTCTTTCATCAATGTGCCAACATGGCATAGTCAATGACGGGCTCTAGAGGTCCTCCTCTTTCCATTATACGTTCATTTTACATGCAATGGGTGTCAATGGTTCTTTAAAGAATTCAAATTGCCACTATCTTGCATCAGGCAATTGCGACAACAAAAGAGGTTTTATCTAGGTTCGATGTCCTTCTAGGTTTTTCGCCCATCTTTTTGCATGACTTGCTTTGTGTTATGAGTGATGGATTTAGGTCCTAGGTTTCATGTTTTCTCCTTTTAGGGCTCCCCATTATGCATTATGCACTTTCGGGTGTGTTTTTTTGTTTGGACTTTACTCCTTTCTTTTTTCTTCTCTTATTCCCTTGTTAGGTTTTTTTTCCTTTATTTATTTATTTGTTATATGAACCCACCAAAGAACATAAGATGATTTCCTTTGATAGGAGGGAAATCTTTTAAATTTAAGGCACCCTTGTAATCATTGTGAAATTCCAGTAAGGTCATTCCCAAACCTAACACCAAAGTTAGTTGGAGACCTTCTGTGAGAAGAAAGTAACTATGGAGAGGAAGAGAAAGCCAAACAACACTGAAACGTTTAATGATACATCCATGATCCATGGCTAATTTGTGTAGATTTTCAACACTAAGGTGCATTCACACCTAATGTTAAGTGAAAATCTAGGTGGCATCTTAGGTGGCAACCAATGTTAAATGGGTGATCATTTAATATTAAGTGAATGTTAACTTAACATAAGATCGTCGTGATAAATATGTTTAGGTCTTAAATGACTAGCTTGGTGTCAAGGGACTTAATACTAGAGTCCTTAACACCGAGTATGAATGCTTTTGACCTGGGTAACCAATAAGGTCTGGGGCCAAGTATCAACAACCTAGCAGCAGGTTATTGACTCTTTTAAATCAATAGATAACCTACCAGTCAGGTATTTAGATTTCAAATTTTAGTAACTTACCCGGATGAATGGAATTTCATCGAGTTAGGTTATCCATCCTAAAACCCAACCTAAAAATGTTTATGATGAAAAAACCATGAAAATAAAATAACTTTTTTTTAAAACCCTATAATCAACCCTACCTATTTAGTATAACTAGTGATTCTCAAGGTGGGTATTGAAGAACTGACCCTTTATGTATAACCAGTAATAATTACGCAAAAAATTAATTAGTTATATTGATAACCCAAGGGTATTAATTTGACATTGAAATTATTAATTGCTGGGTTAAAAAAAAAAAATTGAAAAAAAATCGGCTAGTATAACCAAGTCAGCTAGTTGTGAGAAAAAAGAAATGACCAACCAACACTGGTTCAAACTTCAAACTAAAAAATTCCATTACTAGATCTGGAACTTCTCATCTAGATGCATACAATTCCATTGAATTTGGCCATCCATGTATGCGGAGAGTACTCCAGATGTTGCTCACTCATTTGGTGAAGTTCAAGCTAAAATTGTATGCCCAAATCCTGCACCAATACATAGTCTCTTCCCTATGGCCAGGGCTTACACACAGGCTCAATGTGGCTTCAGGCTCAAAATGCTGCTAAAGGAAGGACAAGGTTCTCAGTAGGAAAAGTTTCTTCTTCCACACCATTACTGGGCATTTCCAAAACTTATGCTAGAATTCTGATACGAGTGCTGCTGATGTGAACAGAAGACGCATTTCTAGTTTGATGCCTCTACCTCTCTCCATTTCAAGCTGCCTTTCCTTCCCAGTACTGCATACCTTTGTCATCCTGAGGGTATGAAACCAATTAGCAGATGCAGGTCCTGACAAGAGCCAAGGTAGTCAAATTTTTGTGCAGTTCAGTAGCATCTCTTTTAGCCAGCCTTTGGACTATCAATTCCAAAAGGGTGGTCAAAACTCTAAACCCTAAACCCAAACACAAAGAGGCATCTGTTTTGCATTGGTGATCAGATCCTCATATCACTGTATGATGACACTGTTGGAACTGGCAGCAACTGTGCAATCCCGGAATAAAACCAAAAAGAGTTTTGTTGGCATAGGCAGATGGTAGAGTGAGTCACACAGTTGAGGGTGTCAACTGGCTTGAATGTTGCTTTCATGAAGGTGTACAAAGATAGATTTCTTTCAAGGGAGGCAACTAACAGCTGGTGGACAAGTTAAACCTTGTTCTGCCAATAAGCAAACCAAAAGGGATGTCACCAGTCAATTTGATTGGATTTGAGTATGGGACTTCCGCAAGTGGGTGCTTATGTCTTTTTCCAGAAGCTGCCAGGACTGTTGACGGCTTCTTACACATGACCATCAATCTATTCTAGAATAAAAGGAGGTGAAGGATCTTTGTGAACAACTCTTGAACTGACAATTAGCTGCTGTTGTGCTGAATTTCACATAGAATAATGACAGTATGCTGGGAATGAATGCAGCAAGCCAATATCATGACTGAGTCTTCTTGCTATTTCCAGAAATTGCATTAGAAACTTAACATGCAGATCTTAGTTGTTCGCTTGAAGGATATGTTCAGGGTGCAAGAGGCCCCAATTACCACTACGGCTATGTAGGCCTCTCTCTCTCTCTCTCTCTCTCTGTGCATTAGGCTTTGATGCTTGCTTGCACAAGGACAAGCTAAAATGAAGTGAAGCTTATAACAAGAGCAGCTCCACGGGTGCTCAGTATGTAGCCCTGCAAATTGGATGAAGAAAATTCAAAACATGCCAGTTTGGCTCAGCAAAATTGTTTTGGCCCAATATGCTGAGGCTGGTAAAAGATACAGCAAAGTCTAAATCCTGCTGTTGATTGGCTAGATAGTTTGATTGGTCCAGATGGGTTGCAATTAGTAGTCTCCACCTATTTGCAGTCCCAGTTTTAGTTTGATGGGCAGGGTTGGAAAAAAGAAGGTAACTAAACTTGGATGTGAGAAATACTTTTGCAGGGTCACATACTGAGCACCACTGGAGATGGCACTCTAACAAGATTTTGAGTAAATGGATTGGTGCATATAGAAGCCTCCTTAGTTCTTGGACAAGGGTGAAGCTCAGATTCTGAACTGAAGCACTTCCAAGACACATACTTGGCCCCATAAATGACCTACTTGCATTAAAAAATTCAGTACTTCTCTAATCCTGGTCATTTGAGTTTCAAACTTTGATTACTTTGCTGACACCATTGGACTGGAAGAGCTTTCAGCTTCTGGATCCTCAGGTTTTGCTTCTATCCAGTTGTTTGAATTTGCAGTTGTGGGTAGATTAGTGTGTTGCTATTCATCACCACCCATGCTGCAGTTTTGTTGCAACCACTGAATTGGCTGGTTTTGATTAGCTTTCTAAACCTTTTGCTAAGCCTGATGCCAGTACAAATATTGGATAGCACAGCCAATTTGAACCAATGCTTGAGTGTGAATACAGGTCGGTATATAGCATGTCAGTGATTCCAATTTAACTCTGGAAACCACATGAATTGAAGAATTTTCAACAACAGTTCATACTGTTGTTGACATTATCCATGCTTTTGTGCATGAGTTTTTGGATGTATGAAGAGGCTTGGAAAAGGTGACAGGCATGCAAGGCATGTTTAGTGGTCAGATTAGCTTAGAATGGGACTTGGAGAGAGAACCTGTGGAGAAGGTAAGATCCTCTTCCTAACACCCAATTCCATGAGTTATGTTTTTTTCTTTTAAACAATGGGATTGAAGAAAGACATTCATGTTGGATTGGCAGTGAGGCATTGTGCAGCTCAACTTTGGAAATTAGTTTCTGTTGATTTGGTATGTCACACAATGACAATGTCATTGAGCAGTTGTTTTTTGACCGAATTTTTGCCACTCAATGACAAAAGAAAATCCAGTGCAAATCATACATAGGATTTTTTGTGAAAAATTGTGCCAAAGTCACCAGATCTTGGAGATTTTTATTATTTTTTGGAATTGCCATATTTTGACAATAGGTTCCATTGGGTCGCCAAACTATATCAGGATTCTTAAATGTTTCTAGTTTTTGCCAAATTTGACTAATTCCTCTTGTGGATTATAAGGCCAGGTTTTAATGTTGCATCACAAAATTGAATAAATAAATAAATAAGTAACCTGTCGCACATTATTAATAGTGACATGACCCCAAAAGTCATGTTGAAATAATATTGGACAAAAGAAAATAATTGGATTGAATTCCTTTGGAAATATTGTCGATCTAAGCCACATAGATTTGGATGTTTTCATGATGTGAATGAATTCCTTTTAAGTCTTAATATCCTTGCTCTTTGACTCATCTTCCTTCCCAAGGCCACAAATTCTAGCTCGTTGTATCCTATTATTTCCAACTATAGTAACTTGATAAATGGTTTAAGTTTTCCCCTTAATTGTGGTTGATAAGTCCCAATGAAATTTTATGTATATGTATCACAATAAAAAAACTGTATACTTTATATATACATATATACACTAATTCATCCTACATTTATATAGTTTATTATTAAATAATTACGCTTGATAGCACATTTTCACATATTGTGAATGACACATGTTGCTTCAGAATTGGTAAAAAAGTGTAGGGTAAAGCCACAGGGTAGGGGCATTCCCAAAAGAAGGGACCTAGAATCAGGCCATAGACAAGTGCCGACCCGCATTTTTGGATGTTCCCCATCCGTGGCCTTACCCATTACAAGCATGAAACCAAGGTTGTCATCAATCTAAACATTTGAAGATCACAAGGCACACACAAGGGGGAGGTTCTTAAGGTTACTCCTTCAAGAGTGGGGAGGGATTTCATGCCCAGTTATAGGTGAACATAGGCATAATATACCTCTTTTTTCCTAAGAGGGTTATTCAAGAATATAAGGTACCCTTGAAATATACAAGGAATCTCAAAGAAGCTTTTTGCATTCTACATTACCATGGTCCCACTTTCATAGCAAAGGTGTGAAAGATTGCATCATTCCCCACATGGTAGGTATGCACTTGGGGAACTTTTTCACCCATCCTAAAAAGCCTTGGCGACTCCAAAGTCAAAACCAACCTATCCTTGGATTATTGGCAACTTGGGATCTTCTTTTGCATATACGGTAGTCTTGAGAGGTACTCACAAAGTGGCTTTTGTTACGAGTCAACATTCACATTTTGTTTGAGCATCACTTTGATCCTTTGCATCCCAATGGATGAGAACACAATTGCATTGTCCAAATTAGAGGTACACATGTCACCTTAGACTATGGATCTCATTTAAGCAATCTTGAGCAACATTTTCAAAGGCTGCATTTCATGTACATACCATCATCCTACACCTCCATGAAGTTCAAGGTATGTTTCACACGATGGAAACAAATTGGGCCCTCAGGCACCCCAAACCAAGGGCCATAGGACAACCCATGGTTGAGTCCAGCCCCTCATTTTGGAAGTGTCCCCAAACCTGGGCCTTACCCATTGTAATAAAGCATAAAATACATAGATCACAAGGCATAAGAGGGGGACGGTGCTGCTGGGTATCAGAGAAAACAATGAAAAACAAGGGGTGTGTCACACCGTGGCCTTGCCATTTACGTCAAAAATGTCTCAAAGCAAAAGAAGAACTATGAAAATTCAAATATTTTTACCACTCAAAAATATAATCTTCAAAAAAAATCCTCTAAAAGAAACCAAAATCTTTCAAGATATCATAACTCTATAACTAATCTCCAATTTCAACACAAGCCAAAATATTATCTTTCAAAAATCCTCATATAAAAATAGATCTACTACTTAGGAGCCAAAATCCTTCAAGCTACTATACTCTATAATGAATCTAAACACAATAATATCCTTGCCTTGGTAGCCAAGGCCAACAAATCACATAGGTCTTTACCCAGACAACTGCCTTTGGAGCTAGGCTTTATTACAATAAGCACCTCACTAGAAGGTTATTACCACCCATGAAATAGGAGGGATATTCACACATATAAGGTGCCTTCCAAATATACTAGGGAATCTCTTGGAGTGCTTTAGGGTCCCAAGAACATGCCCAGTAGCAATCCCCCAAAAATAGTGTGAACCCACTCAAATAGGGAGTGGAGTTGCAAACTTTGTGGATAAAAACCCTAACTATTTGGGAAGGGAAAGTATAAATAGTGAGCCATTGGACACTCATGGAAATGTGCTATTTAACTATTTGGGTAGGGAAAGTACAAATAGTGGGCACTCAATGGAAATGTGCCCCTTAGTATGTAAACCAAAGCACATTATTACATTCTTGGGATATCTATCATTTATATAGCTTATACAAAGTTTGAATGAGTTTGCCAATTTTGGACCCTAGACTTGATTCCACACTTTCCAAAGCCCACATTTCACATGATTATAGTATACATTGACATTTGGTAGTTTCTGTTTTGTCTACAGCTGACAAAGTTTGCAATTGAGTATTAAACATTAGGAAAGCCTGGATGGGGTGTTTTTTTTTTAAAAGGGTTTAGAATTGTTTTTTAAAGGATACTTGCTGGTGAGTAAAAAGAGGAAGAAATTTCAAAAAAAGGTTGCAGGAAAGCAAAGAGAGAAAGAAATCTCAAAGAAATAGATTATACAGCAGTCTTTTAATTGGCAAATTTTGGCTAATAAATTCAAACCCAGTCACCAGAAGTAATAAAAAACAATAAAGATCATCAAAATTTTCTATATTTGGTTTTCAGTGTTTAGCCCAAAAAAAAATGAAAGGATGATTAAATATTTGTACATCATACGTGGTTTATAGCCCAAATTTGGCTAAATCTTCTTAGAGATGACAGTCACGGTTTTAACATCTTCCTATGGATGATTGCCACTTTGGCCACAAACAAAAATTCTTTTAAAAAGAAAACATATGTGAGGGAGCCTGAAGGTAAGACATACAAAGTATTTCCTTAGTACCTTTACCATTTTCCAGCAGTAATTAAATTATTTTCAATTAATGTGGATTTTTCTCAAAATCAGTTGTGTTTGCAATGTTTCAAGTTCAAGAAATTAAACAAACATTATTATTGGTGATTGCCTGCCCTAAAGTTTGGTGATATGCAATGTGTCTAAATAATGCAAGACTACTTGGCATTGTTCTCCCCTCCTCAAATTTAGAAATTTCAAGAAATTTTTATTTTGGATCTCAGTGAACCAAAAACGCTCTTGGGGACCAGATCAGATGAATGTGAGTTAGGGTAAACCGACCCATCACCGATCGCCTGCCTATGACCGAACACTTTGGCAGATTTTTTCAATTCTTCTCCATTTTGAGTGATTTAAAATGTTATAGGAGCGCCTTCTCAAGCTCTACAAATTATCTTTGAAATGCAAAGCCAAAGGACAAGCCAAAAAAGAGTTGTAAAAAAAATATGTTTTTTCGAATTTTAAAACTTTTTTTTCTTTTTTTTTTTTCATTTTGACCCCTCCTACTTTCAAACCTCATAACTTTTTTATTTCTTATTCATTTTAAATAATTTAAAGTGCTATAGGAGTGCCACCCCAAGTTCTACAAATCATATTGGAACTTTAATATTAACAGAGCAATATACAAGGATTTTTTTGGGTGTTTGAGAACCAACCTTTGTAGCGTTTAGTGGTTTGTGTTTTTGAATTCTTCACCCCCTCTACTTTGGGGGGTCGTAACTTTCTCAATCTTATTCCTTTTTTGACGATTTTTAGTGCGCTAGATGGGCCAATAGGAGGGGTTCAAGTTTTGTTTGGATATAAAAAACAATGGAACTCTCCCCTTGGATCCAACTTGCCTTGAGTGCTTAAATGTTTGATCACCAACTGATTTACTCTATATATGACACATGTGTGATATCCAAAATAATATGCAAAAAAATATATATCAGCCCAAGAAATTCATGTTTTTATTGATATAGAAACAAATATATTCCAAAAAATAATCATCACATACATAAGAAATCAAGAGGCTAGGAATTGAAAGTCCATGCACGATTTTTATATCCTATTTTTGGTTTTAATGCACATAATGTTTATTAGGGTTTAATAACTTGGCAAATGCCAAGCTATGATTATATATGTATGATGATAATGGCTACTCGAATTTAAGGTTTTTTTTAAATTGACTATAGATGGGATTCATATAAGGGAGCTAGGAGGATGGCTCCTTAATATGAGTACAAAAACTAATATCTAAAATCTAATAGACATTAAAGTCTATATCTGGTTTCTTCGAAACTTGTATTGGCCAACATGGAATCAAGTCAAAAACAAAAATACAAAAAACAAAAAGAATAAATAGTGTGACAAAAAAGGAGGTTAATATAAACATTTCTATAACTTAAAAATTGTAGATAGTTATTTTGGATATCATTCAATTTTGCCATCATTCAATTTTACTTCATGAACAACACACCCACTACTTCATAGCATCAACAATATGAATTAAACATTGTTTTCAAAAGGAACAACTAATGGGGACCAACTTCATGATTGTTCATTATAGTCTAAGTTTTGTTCCTCAATATGAAATGATTGTAATACATGTGGATCAGATCCCTTTGGATCACTCTTTGTCAGGCTATTTTGATCTCACATAACATTCAACCTTGGCACCATATCACCCAATCACTAAACCCAACAAGTTCATTCAAGCATTTTGATAAGGATGAGAAAAATGTCTTCATTTTGTATATTTTCCTAGATTCTCACCCTTAAATAAAAGCAACATGCACATCCTCGAAGTTGCCAAAACTATTGAATCTCAATTTCCCAAATGTACATCCCCATTACCCCTTCACAACTTAAGGTTGATGCTTTCTTTAGACCATCCATGATTGTCCCCTATAGTTCTTCATCATTACCACCATTTAGTATGGGTTTTATTCATATATTGGTTTTTAAAGCAACTCCTAATTCCTAACCTTAATACACAATGGAAGATAGTTTGAACAAGAGACTAAAAAGATCTTGATTGGGGCATTCTTCTCATTCAATCACTATCTTCAAACCAATCCTTAAACAAAACTAATTATTAACCCTTCTACCACAATCTAATTCAAAAACAAAAGACAAAGAAAATGTTTAGCTTGCACATAACCCACCTTCTTATTCAATTGTGTTTACCAATTCCCCATGAAATCGACCATCAAAAAACTATTGAGCCCGCCATCAAGCCAAAATGCATTATGAACACTAAAACATAAACCAATTTACTTTGTCGTTTAACCTTTTGTTATGCAAATGCACACCATAAACCTTTTGAAGTAATTAACTTGCAAAAAATAACACATAACACCCACATCCACAAAACAAAAAGAAACAACTCCTAACTAACAGTTACTTTGTTGTTTTTGCATTTGGCAATTATCCACTCTTCATTAGGTCTTCATCTAGTAATGTTTACTACACTTTTTAAAAGGGTGAAATTGTGGCCCAATTCAAACATTACCATCCTCAAGGAGGTAAGGCCAAGGGAACAAGGTCAACACCTTAGTACTCCAAAAATAACTAGCCTTATTTGCTTACTTTGTTACAACTATTCAAGTAATAGGGAAAAATTCACCAAAACAAAAAGAAAAAAAGTAGGGTCTATTATCTAAGGACATACCTATCGTCTATAGGTTACTCCAGTAGTGCCAAAAGAAAAAAGTATAGAAAGTAAACATATGAAATGAAAATAACTAAAGAGTAACTACCCTTTAGGGCTTTGTAGTACTTTCAATGCCTTTAAATGTTGCCCCGGTGGGTTTGCAAGCCTTCCATAGTTGTTGTCCCACCTTAACGATGCTTATAAACCCTTTGGTGACACTACCTACCATATGTAGTACCTTGAAATGCCTTCCCAATGTTGTTTACCATCTATAGCCACTACCCACTCATGGTTGTTGCTTACCATCTGTAACATTCCCACCTATTTTGTAGACTTTAACCTTCAAATATTCCCCTTTTTCCTATTGCCACATATTGATTGTTACCTTTCTGTGGCAACCAATAACTCCCTATTTCAAAGGCTAACACTTAGTATACATTCTTACTCATTTTCATAAAAGTAACATAGAACTAGCATGAAAAATGTAACAACACATTATGTAAGTTTAAATTATATTACTTTCCACATATCCTAATATAATAAACTCACACAAAACAAATGAAGATTCTTCAACCATTTTCCTTTAAGATAACACACAAGTACAAATACATTTCGAACTATTACTCCCTCCTCTCTAATGTTACACCACACACTTATCCAAAAGAGTTCTCTATTCCAACTTCCAACTACAAGCTTATCGAATGCCATATAAATCTTCCAAATCTTCCTCTAACCTTCCTTCACAAAGACACACAAAGGCCACATTGACTTCATGAAAATAAGGTCCTTATTTTAATCCCTTCCTAAAAATCTCCAAGATGATTGGGTGGATTACATTCAACCATTCACTAACATGAACTATTTAATCCCATTAACTTCACCCCTTTGGTAAGGGACAATAAGTTTACCACTAGTAACTACTAATTATTAAGCTGCCTATGGCACTAACTAGCCTAAATTTTTTTCCTTTTAACATACTCCTTTTCATCCCACAATAGGTCTAGTCTTCAGTACAAATATTGATACCATTGCTAATATTAGTTTTAAACCTATATATCATACCAACATGTTGAAACTAATGAACTTAAAACCTTTACAGGCGTCATGCAATAGGGTGAAAGCATGAATAGGTGGACAATTTGGACTATCACACTTTTAATTTTTTTAGATTACATACAAACATACAATTTAAAGCCATATTCAAAATCAACATTATCAATTTTTTAATTATTCATGTTGTTATAAAATTTAATGGGATTCATCATTAAAAAATTGGATGAATTCTAAGAAGATTATGGATTTGAAATGACAACATTATATTTGTCACACAAAAAAATGAAAAATGTGGACTCAAAAAATATGTCAAAGTAATGTTAAAAAATAAAACATCACCAAATGAATAATTTATTTGTGAAATGCACTGAAACTTTCCTAATATATGTTTTTTTAATTATTAAAAGTTTTAAATGACGTGATTATTATAATTTTTTATCTTTGAAAGTCCATTTCACATTTAAAAAATTAACCTTTTAAATGGATTTTTTTATCAATCACATGTTTAGGGATATTCATAAGCTGGCTTATTAATATTTATGATTAAAAACATAGGGGATAATTATAGGATTTATGGTTTGATAATTGTTAAAACTATAAAAAAAATCATTAGTGTTAGATTATGGACTTTCAAACACCATTTCTAAGCCACCTAACCATGCTTTCACCCAATAGAGTTACATAGGAAACACATTAATTTTAGTTCTATTGCATGGACACCCGTAATAAAGTTTGTTAGGGGTATTTAACATATTCCCTAGTTAAAAGCCTTACAAATGTAATCACAACAAGGAAAACTGAACAAAAATTTGCTCTGAAGTTGCCTTTCAGAAAAAGGCAAAACAACTTGACAAATTGTTAGTAGATATCCATACAAACCACAACCCAAAATAATGTGGCACTACTACAAAATGTGGGTGCAATTCACTATTCCCCATTCACTAAACCAATGAATTCACTCAAAATCTAATGAAATCACTTGGCATATAAGGACACCTTTTGTTGTATTGTGGTCAAATTTGCCCATAGTCAGCCAACTCCCATTAGTGCACCATGAAGGATGGATGGTAAGTGGTCAATAAACAATTTTCTATTGGGTTTCAATTCCCTAGTTAACCATGGTGGTTAACTCAATTTCATTTTTTTCTACCTACTTACTAACAACCCACAAAAAAATCCCTATTAGTAGGTAGTAAAAACAACCCTTACCTATGTATAAACCATCTACTTACCTAGTAATTACCTATTTTCTTACCTATCTGCTTATATATGAGACCTATTTTTGCACATAGTTAGTTACCCATGTGAAATCAAATATTAACTCAATTGAGGTTCATTTTCAACTAAGTAATAATAAGCATCTAGTGGATGGTGCCCTAATGGGTGCTAGTTCACTACAATTATCAAATATAATTATGAACATGCATGAGTCATTCGTTAAGTGGTTTTCATGTTTTGATGAGGTATGTCATTGAAATATTTGGTATCCATCATCTATAGGCCCATAAGGGGTTGTTTTGGAAATGAATGTTCCCACATGAAATGGGAGCCATAAATGCAACCCCAATTCTTAAAATTACCATCTTTGAGGTTCTTATGTGGCGTAAAGGAATGCAAGAATTTTTCTTTTATATCAAATAGTTGTTATGCATTTGCATATCACAAGATTGAACTTTGTGTAATATGTGTTCCAAAATTGTTTGGAAAGAAAACTTTAGCATGAAAAGATAAATTTGAGAAAGCTAGAAAAAAAGTACTATACAAACTTGCCCTTTCCATGTATATATGCTTTTACAACAATTTAACAATGTGTTCAAAGTTAAGTGTTAGTGAATTGTTGATCAATCATTGATATGATGTAATGGCATTGGAATACAATGATCAATCATCACAATGTATTAGAATGGTAACACAAAATCCCATATCAATCATTGCATCAACATTTTGTTAGCATTTAACCTTGAACACATTGTTAAAATGTTGTAAAAACACAAATACATGGAGAAAACAAGTTTGTGATGTAAGGTTCTTCATTTTGGGGGAACCTTAGACAAAAGGTGCCATTCTCTTTTATAAGAGGAGTTTTATTAAAATTGGTGCCCTCCATTTACATTAGAAAAAATTTACCAATTCTTTACAAAGTCCATGTGTGGTGGCCATAAGAATTTTATTGTGAGTTATTAATTAAAAAGTTTATGTAAACCAGCCAAAAATTTGTTAAAAAAAAACACAACCACAAGGAATTTGGAAGAGGTGCAAATGTAAAGAACACTATGTAAAGTTTATAATAATTATCAATTGTCAAATTTTTATAACAAGGCCAACAACAAAGATAAAAATTAACTACTAACAACAAGTGATAAATTGAAAGTAAGAATGGAAGGTAGATTTGTAACAAGTGCACATAGAGAGGTAACCAACCCCACATGTTACTTTCTACTTACAATGGAAAAGACTTATGTTTTTTGAAATGTAATCAAAAGCCCTTGCTTGAAGAAAATATTGATTAAAAGAGGATCCTTACAACCATAGGTATTTGTTTACACATGTAAATCAAATGAAATCATGTAATTATTGTAATATCTCTTAATATTTCAAAAGAAATTTGGGATTTTTTTTTAATTGTGCGAACCAATAAGAATGTTGATATTGAGCAAGTTGAAAAAGTGGCAAAGAACCAAATGTTGACCTCAAAATGAGTAATCTAAAACCAAACATATGTGAGTGTTTACACAATGTGTGGAAAGAATTGAAAAGTAAAGAAACAATGATCTTGAAAAGGTGGGAGAAAATACGGTTTACAAGAGCTTGGAATGGTGATTTTCAACTTGCTACCATGGAAGCAAACACAACTACTTCTCTATTTACAACAACACTTGACATTGAATAAGACATGGTGATTGATGAAGCTTGCACTAATCCAACAATGACAACATTAATTGTTATGGAGGGTTTGTTTAAATGAAAAATCAACACTTGCAACATCACTTCAAACATTTTTTCCATCTTCAAGTGCAGGAGTTAAAATATTGAAACTACAAACACTAGTTAGAAAACAAAAATCATAGACATTGAATGTTAGGGTTTTAAATAGTTTTTTTCCCTTGCTAAATCTAAACCTAAACTTTAATCCTAATTTTGAAACTTGCCTACATAGAGGACCATGGCAAAGTAACAAACAACAAAAATTGTTCAAACTCAACAAGAAGATGGTGTTGCTTGTAGACTTGAATTGCTTTTATTGCTACCTAATGTGAGTTTTAATTCATATAAGATTTTTTTGGGGGCCAAGACTTTCTCCAACTCTATAGGAGCATGATGATGTTGTAAATGATGATGATCCCATGAACAAGTTCCATTTATACATCATTAATGTTAATAACTTTTAGGTCAATATCAAGCTTGCAATCTATTTTTCTACTATTAGAGCCAAACCCTTACATATTCAAGAATCTTGAAGGTGTTATTCCAAAACCATGCATACAACTTATTACAATTCATATATGGTAGTAGCATTAGTAAGGGGACCACCCCCTAGGTAGACACAAGCTATAGTGGCTCAAAAGTGGCAATAATCCTAGTCCCAAAAGTCAATATAAATAGAAAAAGTATCATTATAATGAAAATAAATAAAAAACCAATGTTGAATGGGCCTTATGTGGTGATTAATCAATTAATAAAGTTTGTATGAAAGGCTGCCCATTTAGAAAACTCTTTATTATACATGTTAAGGAAAAAAAAATACCAATCCAACAAAAAATGACCAAGATTGGGACTTTTGAAAATAAGGCCCAAATTTGGTCATTCAAAAGTCCATAGTTATTTGTTGGTTAAATTTTTTTTGTAATTTTTTCCAATCCAGATTTGTTTTTCCATCATGTATCATATATTGAATCTTTATAGAAATATTGAAATGAAATCATAACAAAAAATGCATTTGAATGTTAATGCAGAACCTAAATTATAGTCCATATGTCCATTTTAAAAATCCATTCCTATATGATTGGTGTATGTTTATTAAATTTTACCCTTTAATAAATATTCTTATTCAAGTTGGCAATCTTAATCCATAAATATTTTTGTCAAATTGATGGTTTTACAATGCATTTGTGGCATTCAAATAAAATACATTTTGCAAAAAGTGCATAAGGATGCAAAAAATGAGCTACCATAGCCTCCATCTACCCTCCTAACATGTGTGGTGGCAACATTAGCAAGAGGACCACCCCTAGGCATGTAATGTGGCAACATCAACAAAGGGACCACCCCCCAACATGTAATGTGGTGGCAACATTAGCAAAAGGACCACCCTTTAGCATGTAATGTGGCTTCATCATCAAGGATACCACCCCTTACCATGTAATGTGGTAACATCATCAACGAAGGGACCACCCTTAACATGTAATGTGGCAATAACATCAACAAACAGACCTCTTGGTAAAGAGTTCATGAAGTCGTATACTTTACAAAATGATGGTCAGTAGACCTTCCTTGATTACCACCTCCAAAGTTTGATGCACCACCCACTATTAGAGAAACTAAAGATATTTCAACTAAATGCCTCATTTGTAAAGGTTGAACCATGTTCACCTTGTTCAATGGAATTTCGTTTTCCATGCCTTGATCTTATCATTGTCCTTGCCAGAGTGGCATAGAGCTTGAATCTCCCCCACTAAATCCTAAACTTAATAACATAAAATTACTAGCAATTGCACCCATTTGTATTGCCTTATGTAGTAGAACTATTGTTGACATTTGAACAATTGTTATGTGTTGTTATTGTTAGTGCTAATGTTGTTGTTGTCGATTCAATAACAAAGATCCTAAGGGTGCACTATGTATTCCATTGTTATAAACTTAGGAGGAACAACTTGACAAATAAGTGGCGGTGGAGGATAAAGACAATCCAACTATTGTAGAACATTGTTTTGTTTGATTGGCACCAACTATGAAATCTGAAAATTTGTATGTGCCCATCCCCATTCTTGTTGCACCACTTTTCCTGGATGTGTGCCATGCAATCCCAACATAGTTCCATGAAAAGAAAATAGATGAAAACAAACTACCAATACAAATGAAACCAATGGTAGAAGTCCTTCTCCTCCATTGGAAAAAGGCTTGGGAACTTGTGGAACATCATACTCAAGAGGATGTAGAATCCCTAGCATTCCTCCCACCCCCCATGCATAGTTTGAGAAGGTTGCCTAAAAAACATGTGATCCATGAAACAAACAACCACGCATGTTGTGATATAGGAAGAGGAAGACCTTGGCCTAGACCAAATCCTAAGCATAAAGACAATTTAGGAGCTGCACTTGAAGTGGTTGGAGCATTTCCAACAACTTGACCCCAATGTGGTGGCAACAATGAAAGCCTTCTTCCACCTCTTCCACCTCATTCGCCCAACTTCCCTACACCTACAACCAAGGAAGATGGCAAACATGGCCTCATTGATCCACTGCCACTTATAGACGCCAAATAATCCCTTCCCCCCCCCCCCCCCCCCCCCCCCCCCAACCCATATTAGATTTGAAAGCATGTAATGAAGGATTGACATCATCCACATCATTGTGTGAAGAACCCATATAGATTTGCAAAAGTGCATAACATGGCCCAAGAAGTTTGGGAAAGGAAGCCAAGAATGGAATAAGGTTTGCATAAATAAATTGGAATTTGATTTAGAAAGTCAAATAATTTAGTGAAGACAAGTTATTTTTTTCCTTTTTTGAAACATTTAGTTTTTTTTATTTTGTTTGCAATTTTTAAGTCAATTATATATCTAAATGTTTGATTTGTTAAAATTGTAGGTTTGTTAGCAAAATCATTTTGTTCCAAAAAGCTTTGTTCTTTCGTGAAGCTATAACTTGTGTTATAGTAGGTAAAACATGATTAGAATATTTGGCCGAATCCCTCCTTCTTTTACATGTGATATTGGGTAGATGCAAGCTATGGTGGCTCAAAAGTAGTAAGAGTCTTAGTCCCAAGAGTCTATATAAATGGAAAAATTAACATTAGAATGGAAAAAACATTAAAAACTAATGTTGAATGGGCCCTATGTGGTGATTAATCAATTAATAAAGTCCGTATGAAAGGCTGTCCATCTAAAAAACTCTTTGTTATGCATGTTAGGGCAAAAAAATAGAAATCCAATAAAAAATGACCAAGATTGGGACTTTTGAAAACAAGGCCCAAATCTGGTCATTCAAAAGTCCAGAATTATTTGTTGGTTAAAATTTTTGATGTAATTTTTTTTAATCCATATTTTTTTCCCCATCATGTATTATATATTGAATCTTTATGAAAAATATTGAGATGAAATCATAACAAAAAATGCATTTGAATGTTAATGTAGAACCTAGGTTATAGTCCATACATCCATTTAAAAGGTCCATCACTACATGATTGGTGTATGATTATTGAATTTCACCCTTTAGTAAATGTTCTTATTCAAGTTGGCAAACTTAATCCATAAATATTTTTGTCAAATTGATGGTTTTACAATGCATTTGTGGCATTTGAATAGAGTACATTTTGGAGAAAGTCCATAAGGACAGAAAAAGTGAGCCATTATAGCTTGCATTTGTACCCTATTTCTAAAGTCTTAGTTGATGTCCTTTCTCTAGTGATCAATGTTTGTGTTATGAACCAATTTAAGGGTCATTGGTTTTTGATTGATGTGTTGTTTACAACCATAATCATGAATTGTAAATTAAAAAAAAAGATAGAAACAAACCTTTTTCTTGATAATTCAATGGAAGATGATGTTGTAGTTGCTATTGAGCTAAATTTGTTAACCTCCAATATTCAAAGATAAGTCTATAATGTTTTGAGTGCTTTTCTTTCTTTTAAAAAAAGATTTGATGAAAAAAAAACTCAAAACATGTTTGCATTGATGTTAGACATGAGACATAAGAACCTTATAATAGTTTCTACTTTTGTTAATAAGGAACTAGGAGTTGTTGTTGTTGAGGAGTATGACAAGAAAGCCCTTTCCTTATGCTTTTGAAGACCCATTAGTATTTGCACCCTTTGGCTACTTCTGAATTTGTGATAGAAAAAGCAAGTGATGAAGACTCTAACATTGACATTTTAAAAAAAGACCTTGAAAACAAGTGAGCCTTCCAAAAAAAATAATGAGGTGAAAGCTAGATCTATTCAAGAAATATCTTGATATAAAGGACATCAAATGCCCTTTGGATTGATGGGCTAAATATGAGTCAATGTTTCTTGTAGTTGCCTTTCTAGCTCACCAAATTTTTGGCATAGTTAGATTTTAGATGGATTAAAAAATATTTTTTCTTTGGTTAGTATCCTTACGAACCTTAGGAAATGTTGTTTGTAAACATGTAACTTAGAAACTCATTTTAGGAGATGTTGTTTGTAGATTTATAACTTAGAAACATTCATCTTTGTGAGCAAAAGTTGGCCAAATGACCTTGGGGTAAGTCCTTTTCCCATCAATTTGGTTGAATTCATAGAGATTGATGTTAGAGGAAGAATGGAACGATTTTGAGGGAACTTTTGATAGAGATGAAATTGTGAACATGTAAACATTCTTTTTATATTTTATTGTTCATTTTTTTTTTCACTTTGATATTTACTTTTGTTTTCTTTTCTTTTTTTAGTCATAATGGCATTTTTCTTACAAAATATGTGAAATCCATTTGTTGATATATGGAATTGATATCTGATTGATAAATAACAACATATATTTGATAGATTGATATATTGGCCAAATAAAAAAACATGAAAATTTGATATCCAACTCAAATATTTAAATTGGAAAAAATATTTAAAAAAAAATGCAGTTTGGATAAATAATTAGATATCCTTATCTGACAAATATCACAAAAAATGATATCCACCCAACACTAGTTACAACCCTCAAATTACGGGACACCCTCACAAGCAAGCCTTACACTACACTTTGAAGGGTGTCATGATCTAGTTAATAAAGCATAACCCTCATCAATTGACAAAAAACGGGTGAGAAATTCAGAGACTCAAATATGGGTGTAGTCACAACAAGATGTACATTGGGTAGCACACTCTATTGCATTATTCTTCCATCACAACATGTATGCATATTTGCTCCTATGGACCAAGAGATGAGTTTCTCAAATGTACCATTTATAACATCAACAAATTTGTGGAGTATTGGGACACAATGGACTTCCCAATTGCAAAAGTTGAATGGTAAGCAGAAATCTGCCACATTTGGTACTTGGATCAATATTAATCCGGTTTTAGAGTTTCTACTATGATCCAAACATCAAGTGTGAACGCTGATTTAGAG
>Ga0209208_10000753_pt1 | contig 43729 bp, 16 predicted proteins | sample S1TSphfallax_3_FD_187694 | JGI IMG/M metagenome (GOLD analysis project Ga0209208, IMG submission 187694) | Host-associated microbial communities from peat moss isolated from Minnesota, USA - S1T2_Fd - Sphagnum fallax MG (SPAdes) (version 2) | ecosystem: Host-associated > Plants > Peat moss >...
CCCCCACCCCCTCCCCCCCTCCACGAAAAAAATAAAAATCATGACCAGATGCTCCACAGGGAACGGGCAGTGATTGGAAGAATCTTCCAAGGACTGCCCAATTTTTATCCACACAGACAGATAGACAGGCACATTGAACACGAAAACCACACCCTATTCACACAGATTCAAAATATACCGTCCCAGACAAACTGACAAACTTACTGAATTAATATATAAGATTGGGCACCTAGCTTAAGAAAAAATCTTAACTTTCAACCTACATGTGACCCATGTTCACCCATGTGTGCCCATGTGTGAACTATGAATAAACTAAAACTCAACTAAGAATGGATTAAAATTCAACTAAAAGTGAATTGATAGTTAATTAAAAATTAACTAAAAGTGAACTAAGAATTAACTAAAAGTGAATTAAAATTTAACTAAACGTGAACTAAAAGTGAAATAAGAGATAACTAAAACAAATTAATACTTAATTAAAAGTCAACCAAGAATCAACTAGAAGTGAAGTAGAAGTGAATTAAATCTTAATTAGAAGTTAACTAAAAGTGAATTGAAACTAAACCAAAGGTTACATACAATTTATTACAAGGTTGTAATAGTGTGAAGTCCTCTAATGTAATTGATGCACAAAAAGCTAATTATGCATAATTGTACTATGAATTGTAGTAATATTTCAAAAGTAATTTTAGTTGGTGCAAACTTCAATGGATCAAAAGAAAAACAAGTGGCCATGGATTCCATAGGCTTTGTGCATAATAATCATTCCATGACCAATCCAAAATAATTGATTTTATGGATGGCGACTGCAAGTGACCCAATGAAGATGTGAAATTTGTTTTAAAAATATGTACATCAATTTTTCATGGGTTATTCAAAACACTTCGAATCAATAGTTTCCTTAATGTGTCAACTATCATTATGCATTTGGACTTGAAAATGAAAAGGTGAGAAATCTAGTTGTTCATCACATGCAACCCAATGGAATAGGTGGGAGGTGAGTCTTAGGAAAGTGAAGCGATACACAATGATTCCATCAAGGTGGGGTGTCAATAGGGGTTTAAAGTTGGGCAAAGCTACATCATACTTAACCTTGCATTATTCCATAATTATTGTATGGAAAATATGGACAACCATAAGGTTCCACTAAAAGAAAAACTATCGATTTGTGATTGGTCTTGGTAACTAGGTTTTAGTTGCAAGTAACACTCATGACTAAAAATCAACCCAATAACAAAAGACAACTCACCACCAACTAGAGTTGCAATGGATGAACTTTTGCAACATAAAACACATGTACATTGATCATATACATGTATTTGGATGTGTCCATGCAACTATACTTACAATTGTGATGCAACTACAATGTCCATCAACAAAAATTTGACATGTGACAACTTAGAAACCGTGCATTATGTGACACATACACTTGATTAAGAATTTCATGTATCTAATGAAAACAAAATGTGCCAATTGTCATTCATCAAGGGGAAATAATGTAATTCAGATTACAACTAATTATTTGTAGTTGCATATGAATATAGATAAAGTGGTCATAGGATTGCTCCAATTACATCCTTAATTCTTCAATGAACATCATATTAGAGTTAAGGTATCAAACTATTGTTAACCACAATGTGCCACATGGCACCTAGGCTAGGTCTAGGTTGCCTAGCCTAGATGGCAATTATACTAGTCCTAGGCTATCTAACCTAGCCTAGGTCTAGGTTTTAAGGCCTATTGCAAAAAATCCTATTTTTTAAAAAATTTAGCCTTTAAGGTGAAACCAATTTTATTGGCTCCTTTCATATGGCAATTATAAAATTTGGATATCATTAATGCAACTATCCAACCTAATCATATAGTTTTCAAATATGAAAGAATGAACAAACAATATGGGATTAAATTTTAATTAGAACATAATTGGAATGTCACAACCTGGTCACAACTTATACTACATCCTACCTATTAGGTATTAGTTACCTACTTACCTACTAAGTATTAGATATTATAAAGGTACTTCAGTAGCCTAGGTACCAAATGCAATTGTAATTTAATTATCTTGGTTGCATGTGTGACTAAATTTATGTATGGTACTGTAAAAAATACAAAGGTGCCATAAGAAATCAACTTTGAGAAGGATGGAGCAAGCACAAGAAGAAATCTTGGGCTTTTTCACTACCACCCATTGTAACTACTTGTCCAATTTGACCATTATTTGATCTATATTGTTGTGCACATATAGCAATTGAGATTGTTTACTAGTTACTTGTGCATAATTTCCATGATGGAAATAATGATTGTGTTATTCACTAGCATTATAATGTTTCTTCCAATTGGGGGCAAGCACAAAGATTGGAGCCAAAAACCATGTCGAATAGTGGTGAAAAGTGCAAACCGTTTTACTTATGCCTATATGACACCATTTAATTGTGATATTAATTGTGGGAACTTGTGTTAAAAAATTGGTTTGAATGTTGGAAAATATAAATTGAATTAGCAATGGGCCCAATTTGAAGATTTGTTTGGAGGAAAGGACCATTAAATTTGGGTGGATGTAGCGGCAAATAATTTTCATTTTATATAGGGGACCTTAATTTGAAATATATAACTCTTTTTACATTGAATTTTTTTATGGTGGTAAAGAACTATTAGATACACTTAAAAAGAACTCAAATTTAAAAACCTAGGAGTTGACCTTTTTCTCAAAATTCAGAATCTAATGATTTCAAAAGTCCTTTATGATCAAATGTGGTTCAATGCTCATGATTTCAGAAAAAAAGTTGCATATTAAAATATAGAAAACTTAACCATGATGAAAACAATTTACTTGAACATGGTTTGACCTTATTTTAGATGCCTTTCAAAGGATGTGTATTTTTTTATTATAAAAATCTCTAAGAAATTTGCCCCATGCAAACCTTTTGAGACATTTGTGGTGATGCCCAACCTAACTAATTCCAATTTGCAAAAAACCTCGTTTAAAAATTTCATCTAGGCTACATCCAACATGGAATCAAGTGCAAGGAGTTATTATTTGAAGCACCCAACAAAGAATTGAATAGTTTTCATTTTAAAAATGTGGATGTGCTATGACAACTTTTTGTTCTCTTTTCACTCATCATCCAAAACCTTAAAGTGCAATCTAGACCGTTTGTTTCCATTTAATGGTTTAAGTAGTTTTTTTTTGAAAACACAATTCTTGCCCTCGCAATGATTATGATGCATCTATTGAGGAGTGTTGTTTTATTAGGTTTGATCGTGTGCATTGTGCATTGAAGCTTTCACTTTGATGCCATTTGTTGCAAATGATTGAGATGTTGAACTTGCCAAAAATGACCATGTGCATAATTAAGAGCTTCGAAAACACAACCTTATCATTATGTCCATGGGAGCTTAGCAGGACAGTGAACGAATGTTTTTGAAAAAAACACTTGGCAAAAAGGAATGTGTGATCTTGATGGAGTGTACACATCCATAACATCAACTTTCATTTGTGAATATGATAACTACTATCTACAAAAAGGTGTACATGGTTAGCAACTCATGGCCAACAATTATCAAACTTGTAAGTTGGAGCCCAAGTTTGAGCTCCTACTTTGTAGAGCTTGCGACAAAGCTTAAAGACATTAATTTCTCACTAACCTTCAAGGTAAATGTAAACTCAATAACTCCAATGGTTTATATCACTAGTTCACATGAACCTTGCAAAGATGAAAACAATTGTGTGCATCATTGTTTAATTTAATTTGTATTTTTTCGTATGTACTAGAGTTTTAAAAAACTTGACATCATGGTGTGACCTCCAATCTAACAAATATTTGCCTTTGGAAAAGCTTTGATATTCGATCTAATAAATTTCATGCTTGCAACATTTGATCTAACAAGATTCATGTCTCTAGCATCCAATCCATTGCTTGGTTTGTTTATGTTTTTGACCACCTCCCTTTGTTAATGTTTCAATGTAACTTCCAACTTATTTAATGGCGTTTGGATCTATGTAATTGTAGGTTATTGAATCATTCAATGGTGGGTTGTTTTATAGTGACAACAATCATCAGCAAGGATGGGGGTAACTAGTTTCACATGACATGCTATCATTTGTATGAGCTCCTCAAGTAAGTTCAAGTGGTTAGCATTTGTATGTGTTATACACCATATGCATGCAAACATGCAAACTAAAATACATTCATTGCACACTATACATATAATAGTTTATTAACAATACAAGATTAGTGTATGCATTTATCATGAACCTCCCAAATTTTGAACAAGTTACATTGGTGGATTGTGGAGTTGATGTTTTGAGAACATGTCTTTGAAACCAATGGTGGTATGAATTTAGGTTCTATTAGCAATAGGTGCAATTTTAAATGAAGTGCCCCACTGGACTATCTAAAGAAAATATTTTAAAAGAAGATGTTAATTTTATATCATGGATCATAAATGGCTACCTTCTGAAAGATTAATGTGCATCATCAATTGGCCAAATGCTGGAATGTGTATTGTTGTGCAAGCCATAGCAGCAGTTACTGTTTACAATGTAATATGACCATGTTATTGAATCAACTATCTCTTTGGTTCAACCCTTTTAAATTGTCACCTCAACAATCTACTCAAATCACCTTTGCACAAGTACTTTGTAGTTTTGCCACATGGTGAGATTTTCCATTAGGGATCCAATTTCAATACTTCAACATGTAGGTCAAATGATTTGTTTTCAATGATGAATTTTTTCTTACAATAAAAATGATGTTCTCCACATGAAAATTTAATTGAGTTACCAACGTCATCACATTTATTCATGTTATAAATTGATACATGTGGTATTTTTATGTTTTTGGAAATGGAAACAAAGCCACGAGTGCCAAAGCTTGGTTCAATTCACTACATCACTTATGCAACCCTAAAGAAAATTTGAAAGGGTGACTTTATTGATGGTTCGATGTTGCCTTCCACATTGGCAACTGTTATAAATCTCCATCAATTGGGATTTGACCACTTTGCATATCTAACATATTCAGGTTTTGTAACCATTTTTTTTGTCATTAAGTTGGAAGTCGATTTCTTCATATGGGCAACTTGTTATCAAATGTTTGGTCCTTAAAAGTATTTTAAGTGTTCAAGATTTTTAAAATAACTTCAATCGTATTAATTGAAATTTGAATGTAAATGTCTTGAACTTAACACCTAAGCAAAGTCCACATGGCCTAACATTTTTAAATATTTTCATTCACTTGTAAATAGTCCATTTGTCACCAAGTTGAAATCCTTCACCATCAACCTTTGGTTCTAATGTTTAAGCATGTATAGTCCATGACCTAGCACTAGAGTCCTTGGCTTTATCAATTATATTGTTGTTCATTTTCTAGCTAATCTCCTATTGTGGCATTGACTAGCTCACAATATTCCCCCCATGACATTTGTGACTTAATGGGTGTCAATAAATAGCATACATTCATGGTAGGGAGCAAAGTGAGGAATACCTAGTCCAATAGATCAAATAACTACTACCACCTTGTATTCCAAGTGCAACCAACTCTTGTATAATGAATAGAGTTTACTAAACCTAATCTATTAGACACCTTCCTTGCCATGAACACATCTCAATTTTAAAATTATGTTCAAGTTTTCATATTGACATTACCATGCATATCTATGAAGGTTTACAACAAGCTCTTTCCAATCTTGAGATCAACTAAAATAGAAAAATGGAACAATAATCATCATCTATCTTTCACCATGGAAAGGGGAGCTCAAATCTCAAAAGTAACATACATTTTATGATCCAAAGGCCCAAACAACTCCAAAACAACATAATTAGGTCAGAAATTCATTTACCAATATGGTAGATTTATCCTCCCACATTTGTCAAGAATCCGACTTCTATGTTGTAAGCTCTTACCAAACCTCTTTTGTCCAACCTCCAAAAAGCAATGTACGTATTACTGAAACATAAACAAACCAGGAAAAACACACATAGATTATGAACATAAGACAATTTCAAATTTTTTTTGATTAATGATCCAAAACCTTTTACATCAAGGACCATATTTTTATCTCTTGCAACTCGGGCTTGATGTTCTTGCAACAATAGACAACTAAACAAATAGATCTTGTTCCTCCAGCTTTCAACATGGAACTTAGGAGCTACCTATTATTGTGCAAACAAGCCTTTGGTGGAACAAAACAAGGAAAATGAAGAAACAATGTTGGAATCGAAATCTTACCATAAACATTAATCACAAAAAATAATTGTTTTTGCAAACTTCAATAGTTTTAACCATTGGGCCAGGAAGCAACGAAATTGGGCAACAGACCTCATAGACAACCTTTGCACAATTGGGCAATAGACCTCAAATGTACAAGGTTCATGTGGGCAACAAAAGAAGCACAAAACCCAAAGAGAAAATCTCAAACTAGTTTTCAAAACTTCTTTTCAAGTTCACCTTTTCTTCAAGACTACGAGTAGCAACATCAACATGCACTAAAAAGAAGATTGCAGCAAGCCAATCACACAAAGAACCCACCCTAAACCCTAATCACAAAATGTAATCACAAAATTACGTTTTTATAAGGTATTAAAAAATTCATAAACATCCTAGAAACTAATGAAGAGCTCCCCCATAGACAACACAATCTAAGCTTGGAGATCGAGTAAGCTCAGTGTTGTCCAAGCTTGAAGTTATTTATTGGTTGGAAATCGACGTTTTTTTTATTGTATCCAATCTTACATCTTTTCTTATCGCTCTTCTTATAGTTCAATGTTTACATGCAAAGTTTCATCACACAAGACAAAGGAGATGGTAAACATGGGAGAGATTCGAGGAAAACAAAAGCTCAAAGGTTTAGCAAAACTTGCGGCACGACTAATGGTTTAAGGTTTAAGTGACATAGTGATGAAATTGCAATGACCTACATCCCATGCATCTTTGAAATGACCGGATCGGTAACTACCATGTAGCATTGAAAAAAGTTAAACCACAAAACTTAAAGCAAGTTGTGCCCCTTTGCAAAATAACACATGTGATTCCTATCTACATGCACCCATTTTGGATTGTATATAATGGATTTTTTTTTGACATGGAAAATATCTCAATGTTAAGCTACTTGCAAGAATAGTGAGATTGGTTAATCATTTTTTAAACAATTTTTTAACCATTGACATCTAGCATAAGTTGAATCAAGGTTTGATACCAAGTGGACAATGTTACTCATTTGAAGTGCACCTTGCATTTACATAGAAGAAATCTTGTCATTTTCCACCCCCACACATTGTGACTATTGTTTGAATTTACCACATTTTCATCACATTTAATTTAATCATTTTAAGTTTGCAAGTGGCTTGTTACAATAGTGAATGGTTGATATTTTTTACAATTATAACATTCATTACAATGTGCATTTATGAGTATAATTTGGACCCTATTTTATTTTTTTAATAATTTTAAATTGTTGATGAGGAAATTGAGGTAGTTTTAAACTTTATACACATTGCATTATAATGGGTTAATGTTTATTTTTATATCTCTTCAACTATCAACATGGTACATAAGTTGAAGCATACACTTTTATCATGTTGAAACCATTGCTCATGAGTTGCATTTCACACTTACCATAATTTATTAAAACACATGTAATAACTTAAAACCTCACATCTTTTAAACTATCAACATTTGCACATGAATTGAATGATTCACTTTGAATGTGTTAAATTCATTAATCACTAATTTCGTTTTGCATTCATCACAATTTCTTGAAATGTATGTGTCAAAAAATGTCACATCTCACAATTATATTTGAATTAGTGATTTGGTCAAAATGTTCATACATGCAAAGTCTAGTCTTATTTAAACCTCTAAATTATAAACTTATAGTGTATTAATTTATATATTTACATAAATTAAAATTTATGTTTCTCCCCTAGTTTATTTTAAGCACCATGGAAAAAAAATTATGTTCATGATGCCACACCAACAAAACCTCCAAAAATAATCCTAAATTATTTCCCCATTTTTTCTTTTCATGTACAAAAAATACAAATCCTAGTTAGATTTGTCTTTTAATAAAGAAATTTAAGTCATTTTTTAATTTTTAATTTTGAGTTTTGCCATGATTTAACACTTTTAAAAGCTTGTTTTGTTACAAGATCATGTCTAAATATTTAGAGATGAATTTTTATTATTATTTTAAAATAAATAAAAAATGGTGATATCATAATAGTGACATCAATGTATTATTATTATTAGCAATTTTTTGGTGTTTCTCAAATAACATATCATCCATGATTTTTCAAGATTTTCCCCAAAAAAATTCACCAATTTTTGAAATTTTGCCACCAAAGAAAAAACACAAAATAATGTTGGTGAGGGTGGGGGGAGGGGGGTAATCCAATTATTTAATGCCCAATTTTCACCAAATTATGTTTCTTTTACTTCTACAAAGGTAAAATGTACTATTACATTATTAGGAAAATATATATATATAAAATATGTTGTGATATTTTTTCAAAGTTATGTTGTGTAATTAATTAAGTTTATGGTTAATGTTGTTAAACATATATGAACTTGAAAAAAAATGGCTATATTGACTACTTGATTAAAGTTTCTTTATGACCAATTTTTTACAATCTAAAAGGGGGGAAGGGGGGGAGGGGGCACCAATAGAAGGTTTTGTTCACCCAAAAAATCAATTTTTTCAAATTTAAAATTGATATTGTGTGAACATAATGTTGAAAGATTTAAACAAGTTTCCAACTCCATAATTCTTTTATAACCAAATGTGGCTAAAATTGTTTATGGATGATTACCATTTGAGTAATAAGGTGAAATCATGAATCAATGAGCCAATATGTTTACTTTATTTGAAATAACTATAATGATTTTGCCAAAAGAAATTTTTTGATAGAAAGGATTTTTTTTAATGTTTTAAAATTAAAACTTTTACTTATTGTAGTTTCCCCAACATATCACATTTTTTTATTAATCATTTTTTAATGAAAATGATTTTCTAAAAATGTAGGATTCTATACTAGATTTCTAAATTTTGTCTTGAAAAATTGTCACAATTTCAAATCATGCGAAAACATGTTAATTACTTTGAGGTTTAGTCTTTTGTATTATAAGCTATAACTTTGTTTTAGACATCATTTACTTACATTACATCACATTTACATGTCATTAAGGATTCATGAACATCAAATAGACCCAAAGTTTTAATTTTTTGAGAAAAAAGTCAAGTTAAAGATTCATTATATTTTGAATGTTTTTTATGTGTGTATAATAGTCCCCTATTATTACAAAATAAATCAACATCAAATAGTTTGTATATTATGAAAATCAAAGGCCCTTCTGTGAAATTAATTCTAATGTTTGATTGAACACCTACTCAACTTTAAACGTCCTTTGCTCAAATCAAAACTCAAAATCAAAAGATCCAATGGTTCAATTTAGATTTCTCAACATCCATATTAGTCATAAAACACAAATTGCCATGATTAACATGCCATTAAAATGGCACCACACACACACACACACACACACACATAAATGAAGTTTTGAACATGATTTGACATGGTTTTTGGCTTATTGTTTAACAATTTTACCCAACATTGCAAAAATGAAAAAAAAAAATTATGGCAAAAATAATCATATTGGGGGAAAAAAAACTTGCAATTTTTCAAAAATATGGACATATATTAAACATAATGGAAATAATTGTTTTAAAGACTTAATTAAAGCATTCTTGAATTCATATTGAATTGAATCCCATTTATGAAGATGATTGAATTAAGGATTTATTCATAACATGTTACTTTAAGTTGTTTTTAACTCTTCAAATTGAATAATTTTAAATTACAATCATTTTTATGAATAGATTATTGAATAAGCTTCATGTTTTTATTTGTAGCATTTGGAATGTCTTAATCTCACTTACTCATCCTCCATTATTATGCATTTTGTTCCTACTAAATCTCCTATGTTGAACCTATCTTAGAATAAACATCACAATACCTACTCGTTATCCCCATGCATCCTAATATGTTTGATTAAGTTACAATATAGTTGTACAAAATGGTTTGGTGGATAAAACTTTGATGAATGCATATGCTAATGTATATATTGAGTATATACATTGATGTATTATCATACAAATATAATATATGAACATGTATAATGGTGGTGAATGGTTCAAAACTTTTGCTATCAAAAACTCAAACACAAAAAGAATGATTTTTAAAAAATGAAATAAATCACAACATATGGTTTTGTCATAGAATGTTGGGAAAAAATTATAGTCCATGGCCGGGAAAAAAAAACACATTAAAAAACATTAAAAAGTTATGTGATGCCATGGCATGTTAGTCCATGTCATATTACCTTGGGACCTCATAATATCCATGTCAAAATTTTGAAATTAGAATTACTTAGTGCTACATGTCACTATTCAAAATGACAAAAAAAAATCACTAAAAATGTTTTAATCAACTAGTCTTTTTTATATTAAAACCATACAAGTTATATATTCATGAACTTTTTCCTTTTCACTAAAAGTAGAGTGAATTTGGGTAGTGGAAAAACCCAAGATTTCTTCTTCCAAAGTCATAATCATAACCTAGTTGCAAAGAAGACCAAAATTCATGCAAACTTGAAAAGTAGTTGCATAAACAATTGTTCATAGTTGTAGACAACATTTAGTTGCACCTTGTTACATAAGAGGTGAAAGGAAACAACAAGATTTCTTCTAGTGTTTACAAGTAATAGGCCATGATGTGCAAGGGTACACACTTGTAATATGCATCATGTTTGGGTAAAGCCATCAAAGATTGGATCATGGACAATGTTAAGATCCATCTATTTGCTACACAAATCAAGAAAAACATGAATAACATTGTTTCAAATAGGATACCAAATTAGAGAATCATGGACACACATTCACTTTGTATTCCCCCATGACATTCACAATGCAATGGATATGTATGTTAGTTTGGAGTGTAAATGCCACTTGGATGTGGCAACCATGGTTAAGCTCTAGGCAAATGTGAATCTTGATAAGATATTCTTCTTTCAACAAAAACCAATTGCTTCAACATTGTCTAAGCTCATATTTTCTATTGGAATCCAAACATCATATGAGTGAAAATTCATGGTGGAGTTGGGCTATCAAAGGGCAATTGCATGTGATGCAACATTTGGGACAAATGAAAAGAAGATATTATCACATGTTCATTCTACTATTCCACTTCAAGCATGCTATGTCATTATAGGACGTCCAAATATGTCGCAATTTGTTTTGTCATAGTTATTGTTGTACACAATGATGGTTTTTGACAAATAACAAAATGGAATTCCTATGGCTTGGATCATTTTGGCTCAAAACAAGAGCACTAGAGCAGTAACATCCAATTGTGTCAACAACATTGAAAGACATATTCAAGAAAAATCTAAATGCATGGAATTTGAATGCATTCATTGTTGAAAATGTTGATTGGAAAATCAACGCCACTAAGTAAACTTTGTTGCTATAATTCCCTTGAATTTTACATGCAAAACCAATGCAGTCCTTGGTGAACCAATCGAAAGAGTTATATTGTAGAAGTTCTTGGATATTTCTTTGCTCAAAAACACATACATGTTGTAATTCCTTTAAGGAAGTATTCTAGGGTGGTTCCATGAGGAGCAATGTTAGGCAATTATTTGAGGAACAAGTTTTGAGGAAGGATGTCAATGACCAATCCCCCAAGGAAGCATGTCAAGGTTAATTCTCCCATGGAAGCATGTTGGTGAAATTTCCCAAGGAAAAAGGCTTGCATCCAATTCCTTGAGGAAACATGCAAGGGGCAATTCATGTGGGGAAACACATTAGGGGTAATTTTCAAAAGGAAGAATTCCAAGGGCTTTTCCTCAAGGAAGTATGATATTTTCTTACCTTAGGGAAGCATTTTGGCATCCATTTCTTGGGGGAACATTCAAAGGAAAAATTTCCTGGTGGGAGCATGCTATGGAAGAATTTCCCTAAGGGAGCACATCGTTGAACAATTTATTCAAGAAAACCCTATATAATATCAAGGATTCTTCTCTACTTTTAGTGAATTTCAATGTTTCAATTTTTTTTGGTTTATGGTTGTTTTCATGTGTAGGGCGTGCTTTCCAAGCTCATCCATCTTCCTTTGCTTCTAACATGTTCACTAAGCATGGCTCAAACACTTTTTCAATATCCAATATATAGTTTGTAATTCTAACTTGAAATGAACATCTTGTGATTATTGATGGGCACAAAAAGGAAACCTATGCAAGTAGGGCATTTGCAAATTAAATTGCCATAAAAACATGTACAAAGGTAGATTTTTTCTAAACCTTCTCAAGTTCAAAGACCTAGGTGATAAATTAAAGCACAAATCTTATAAAAGGAATTTCAATTTCACATAAATAAAATTTCACTTAAGTTGAAATAGTTCAAAGACTTAAGTGAAATAACTATAATTGTTAAGTGAGAAAATATATGTATAAAAATGACTAAATATAACCGACATGGGGGATTTTTTTGGTCTAAATCATTGGAAGTGAAACTATTTTGCAAAATTATGCATATGGACTCACTAGAAATAAAAATCCTCAATGAACAACACATTTTTTTATACCAATATTCAATTATATGTTGGTGAACCATATGTGCAAGTTTCCATGCCATTTCATAACATGAAATGTACTTTAATGACTTTTGAAGGCACTAGAAATGCACCAATTCTTTAAAGTCCATTTCGACATGAGAATGAAACTTATATATTTTTCATTTATATTCATAAAAGATGAATATAAAAATAAGCAAAATGGTTTCCCTAGGTCAATTTTTTGAAATTTGATTGTGGTTTAAACTTCCAATAATGTCACATCTTTGTCATAGTCAAAATACATTAAAAAAAATGCATTTTATGGGATCCTATCATATCGTTTTTGGTCCATGTTAACCTAGAGTTTAATCTTACTTTCCCTTAAGAGGTTAGTTATTAGAGGGCTAGATTAGTAATTTTTTTTACAAGTAATAGATTTCTTACTATCTCCACTTTTGTAGGCATGAAACTCATTAGTTTAATTAATTTCTAGGAATGGTAAATAGGAATAGTCAATCACCAACCATTTAAAAGTTGGTAGTTGGCTACTTAGTTGCTTAGAAGGTAACTAACTTGGACATGATTTTGAAGGACCAACCAGTTTAATGGGACTTTGGTGGTAGTTTTTGTAAGCATGTTTATGGGGGAGGATTTAAGGGAAGGGAAGGGGGGGGGGGGGGGGGGTGCTTGTTTTTTCTTTCTCATTTTTTTTTCATTTTTTTCATGTCTATCTTATTTCCTTTTCTCTCACACACTCTCCTTTGTTTGTTTCTCTTGTTTTCTTCTATGTCTCCTTTCTTTTACTTTTAAAACTTTTAAAACTTTTTTATTTCCTTGTACCTCATCTTGGTAAGTTGGGAATGGTTAATATAGGTTTTTAATTCTTTTGATATTGGATTGTCAAAGAAGGGACTATGGCAACCCTAAATGTACTTCTTGGCTATGGAAGCACAATGAAACAAACTAATTTTTTTTTTTTTCTCTTTGGATTTTTGAAATTGTTTTTTTTCTTTTCTTTTCTGGTGTTAGGGAGTAATGGTAAAATGTGGCAATTTCCTAGGAAAGGAGGAAAGAATATAGATGGTAGTTAGTATTTAGGACTTGAATACCTTCATGGAATGTATTTATATAATTTTGTTGGTTTGCAAAAGTCATTGCCTTAGCAATAATTCTATTACAAGGCATAATTACTACCCCTTCATTGTTATGGACACTCCATTCAAACAATATTACACACCTCATGACTGGCATGAAAGGTATGTTGGAACTAGGGAAAGTAGTTGTGTTAAAGGATAATGCTACTACCTTACTAGGAATAGGTTAAATTTTCTTTTTTATGTAGAGATTTCTTAACTATTATTTGAGTAGTTGTACAATCATAAGTTAATAAATTGTTTTTTCTTCCTAGTACTGTCACTTTCTCCTTCAACTCTTTGTTGATCTTTAAAAAAATAAATTGCCACTCATTTAAAATGTGTTGGGGAATGTTGTTTTGCTTCACCCCTTTCTTTGCTCCTTGTGCCAAGAAAAACAACATACCATATTTTGTGAAACCTAAAGTGATTGGTTGATCAATGCAATGCTAGCGTTTCAAAGATTTGCCTCCATCACTATCCTTGTTCGACATGGTTGAAGAACATCCACACAAAATATTGAACTACAAAAAATAAATTAAAAAATCCAAAATCACATGAATCTAAATACAAATGTGAAACTATGACAAATTAAAACAAATTGCAAGGAATATGCAAGTGATTTCAATGATAAAAACAACAAAGAACAAAACATATGGAAATTAAATCAAGTGATGATCAAATAATGCAAAATCAAAACAAATACAAGAAACCTTCACGTAATTGTCAACATGATTGATAACAAGTTATACCAATTGCAAGAAACAAAAGTGTACACGAGGAGGATGGAACAATGCAAATGAAAATCAAGTTCCCCAAATAAGAAAGATGATAAGAAGTAATGCAAATGCAAATGTGCTACATGGATTCAATGCAACAACATACTTGGGCACACCACTAAATGATGCCCCGAAGGTAATGGACTCCTTGCAAAATGAAATGACATGCTTTGGGAATTATGATGATGCTTTAGGAAAAATGGTCTAAAAATTAGATCCTAGAACAACATTTCAAAATATCAAATCCACCTTTTTAAAAATTATAATTGCTGATGTAAAAACCCAAAACATTATTGCAACAACAATGATTTGGGTAGCTAGTGAAATGTTGTAATCATTATTAGATAGATGTGTTGTCTAAATGGTGATGTGTGATTGCACATCATTCTAGATGAACAACTACGAAGGAATTATCAACAATTGATATTAGCAAATCAACAATGAGGAGTGAATATTTTTGTGCCTAGGGAAGATGATTGTGGGAAGTTTGTTTAATCGCAAATTAAATTTAATAAATTACTCAAACAAATTAAAAATTCCACATCCTTCGATTCTAAGGAAGAATTAATGCATGGGGAAGAATGATTTCCCAAAAAATCTAAAATTGTTAGTGTTGGGAAGGTCAAGTAGTCTTGGGGAGTAGTGGTGTCTCCTTGGTGAGGAGTTCAGGGTGGCCTGGAAAAATGTAGGGAAGTCCAAGGGAATAGCAACGTCTCCCCCAACGAGGAGACTTAAGGTGCCTAGGAGAAGGTAAGGAAGTCCTAGGGAGTAGGCACCTTCCTAACGGGGAGAAGGAGAGTTAGGGTGCCCCTGGGATGGAAGGAAATCTTGAGGAAGGTTGGCATTCCATGAGGAATGGAGGGAAGGCCCCCAAGAATAGCAACATCTCTTCAATCAAATGAGTTTGGCTAATCAAGGGGTGATTAACTGGCAATGGGGTGTTCGGGGTCAGGGCATTGGAATCCATAAATCCAGTTGTTAGAGCGTGTCATAGATTGTGCCACATTTAACTTGTTGCACCAACTTAGTGCTTGCCTGTGTTGGGACATTTTGTTCAAGACATGAATATCACCAAGGGCAAGTTCAAATTTTCAAATAGGCAAGTCTTTGAATTTTGTCATATTCTCCATTATCAGAAGGCATTGATATGTTTTGGCAAAACCTTGAAATTTTTTGACCTGAAAAATCTGATTTTGATCTACACAAGGAATTCTTAACCTGAAAAAATGCCAAAAAATTGGCAGATCTTGGAAAAGAAGAAGAAGAAGAAGAGATATTCCAAAATCTGGTAGCCATCACTAAAAAGACACATATTTTTCTAACTTTAATATGTTGTTTATAACCAAATTTGGCTAAATGTGGTGTGATATGCACTTCAGCTACATCACAAAACTGAAAGGAAAAAAAAAAAACCAAATGCACACACTAGTATAAAGTTTGTCTAGGGATTGACCATTTGGAGCTTTCACTTGGAGGAATAGGGGATGAAAGTAAGTAGGTGTGAAATCAAAGTAGCGCCTCCTTTCTGTCTGTTATGCACAAACAGCCAAAAAGGACAGGCCTAATTTTCTGTGTTCAGGTCTGTAGTTCTAGTCTGTTGTGTCAGAACAGTTGGACCCAAGTTATGTAACTGGACTCTTGAATCAGACCTGTTGCCATCCAAATGTTGTAAACCTGTTGTTGTTGCCAACTGCAGACAAACAACCATATGCTGACCTGAATTAAGTAAAAAAAAGGCACTGGGAAGTCCCAACCCCCTTGTACCAATACTTGCTTGGCTTGGTAGTCACTTGAGGTAATACCAGCCTTGTACCAATATTAGGGCAGGCCCTTTGGAGCAGACCATATAATGACCGAACCAAAAGTATGTGTTCAACCATGGGTATTGTTGTGGATGCAAGACCAAATTCAAATCAAAGTTGTGGTAATGAAGGCTACACAAGTTCATGATTCATATCCAATGAGACAAGTGTAATGTGGTGGCTCCTTGGAAAGAATGTTCAACAAAGGTTTTCTAGTTTTTTTGTCACTCATGCCTATTGCCTCCAAATTAATGTCAAACTAAATTAAATGTCAATTTGCATTGCACAAACACATTGTGCATAGTAAATGTGTCATCATGTGATTAGCAATGTGAAATTTTTTAAATTACTTTGGAAACACTATTTACAAGGTGTGTGGTAGATTTCACACACAAAAAAGTTTTGGTTCGTGTGGATGTCAAAATGGACATGAATTCCAATATATGCATTCATATTCAAAAAATCTTGAAGGTGTGTTGAAAAACTTCCACATACATTATTACCATGCCACATGATGCCTATTTCCACCTTTTGTGTGTGATATGATATTTGATTTCTATTTCCTCCATACATGGTAAAGAGATACTTAACCCTAACTTTATACATTCTAATTATCTCTATGTGGCATTCATATTGCATATACCCCTAATCAGACTTTAGAAACAATTGTGTGATCACCTAGCTTTAATACTTCAATCAACAATCCATAGAGGCCCCAAAAGTGATCATCAACGTTTAAATCATGTAGGCACTTACTAGTTCACCAATAATTCAAAGGTATATCATGCCCAAGCCATAGGTACGTGAACTTGAAAATGCCAAGGGCTCTAGTATACACCAAGATCACCATGCTTCTCTCAACTTTCAAGTAAGCAATCGTCCTTTACCTCTCAAATCCAATGACTTCCATTTTTAGTTTAGCTTAAATTCATACTTATGTTCCTTGAAAATTAAGATAAGTTTCTCTCATTCAATTGCACTGTCTGAATGTGAGCTTGATGATATCATTGACCTTTTCTAAGAATGTCAAGCTAACATTTGAAGTTGTTTTCATTTGAATTCTCCACTAGGTCAATATTCATGTTAACTATAATAACCAGCCCAATTATAATGTGTCACTAAGTACATGGGTCAAAGCGGAATGTGGCCACTTAGGGGTATTATTTTGGCATAATATTATTAGTTGCCCCTTTGTGGAGGGAGGAATCTAGGAGCCAATTTTAGTCAATTTTAATTGGCACACTTCTTGTCATTGTTTTAAAGTTCTATAGATTTATCCAACTAGCATTAATGTGAATAATAGGGTTAAATAATTGGGATATTTCACCTTTCTTTTCTTGATTATGCTTGAAAGACATTTTGGATATAATGGCAAAAATAAATGAAAACATTCACACCATGAACATGAAGAACAAAACCATTGTAAAGATAAAATAACATAATGTCAAAACCATATAGTTGATACTTAAAGAACACACATCAAACAATTGTAATTTTGTTATACTACATTATTAAGTGAAAACACAATATGGGGGACCCCTTTTGTGTGTTGTCAAAATTGTGTCAAATACTATTTTTTTGGGTGGTGCATTTTAAAATTTCAATAATGTCATTATTAAGAAGGATTATAATTTTTTTATTATATGATGTTATAATATTTGTTCAAAAAAAATGCATGTAAAATTATATTAAAAAACACAAGTATAATCCAAAATTTGAAATGATTTAAACCATTATGAAAGTCAAGGATATATTGAACCATGTGATAAATGTGTGAATTTTGAAAATGTGGCATGATACCAAAATGGATACACACATGAATAGAAAATGATTTTTTAACTTATTACCATCTTCCATCGATAGCAAAGTTTTTCTAAGATTTAGATGTAACAAATTGCATCATAAAAAATAATTGCAAGTTTTGTTCAAATCCTATGTTTAGACAATATAAATCCTTAACTTTTGCACAATTTTAGATATGCCTTTTATTTAAGACTATACCAATGTATAAGTTTAGGTTGGACATCAATTATTTGTTAAAATCATGCGACAAAGTTTTACATAAAAAAGGTGTTCAACTATTGAAAACTATCAAAATTCCAAAATTGAAATGTTGGCATACATAGTTTTAAGTGGGGTATAGTATTGAATAGTTTGCCCAATACCCTTATAATTATTTTTGTTCTTTTTTTATAAAATGATGCACCCTAGGCTCATTGAATAGTATTAGTGACTTAAATCTTGATTTTCCAACAAAAAATTTCAAAACCCAAGGCACATCCTTTAATTTTTCATGATTGGGTCAAGGTAGAGAAAATGTTGTGACCTTAGACTTGGGTTTTTGTCTTGAATGCATTACCAACTCCCAAAAGGGACTCAAAATGTCCTTTTGGGATGAAGGAAGCTAGATGTTTTTAATTGGAAATGAGTTGCAACTACGATTAAAGATTCATGACCAGTGGAGTAAACCAAAATAGTGTTCAAATTATAACACATGCATAATCCCACAAGTGTGTGAAAATGCAAAGGAGGTGAGTTCCAAGCATTCCCAAGTGGGAATTATTTGCAACTCAAAGTCCCAAAGTGTTTGGGACAAAAAGGTAGGTAATAGATGTGGTCCAAATTGAGTCCTTGGAACATATTGTTGGAAAAATCTCAAAGTGTAGATATTAAAATTGAGCTTACATTCTCCATTTGAAGTTGTGAACTAGGAGTTGAATGGCCAAAAGAAGGGTGTGGAGTCAAATTGATAATTTGATTCCTGACCATTAAAACCCAAGGAACATGAGTCAATTGACCTTTAATTGAAGCATGCAACACGAGTTTTAAAAGATCTTAACAAGGGTTATTTGTTTTAAGTCCTCCAATGTTCCAACATAGTATTTCAAGATTCTTTTAGCATCACCTTAAATCTTTAGAGTGGTTGCTAAACAATGTGGTTGCATGTTCAAAAGAAACTTAATTTGAGGGAGGTGTGAAGTTTCAAAATTTTCAAAAATTTGGGACACTACATGTATTAATTTTGAGAATCCATTTTGGGACTCCCAAGAATTTTGGCCATTTCAATGCAACCTACATGGTTAGTCACAAAGTAAACTATAAGGGAAAAAGTGGTGACTTTTTTCTAGTCCAAGTCATGTGAGTGTAAACACTAGTAGAAAATGGCCATTTTTGCAACTAGTTCCTATGACTAATTTTTAGTTGCAAGCAACATTTGCAACTAAAATCCTAATAGTTGCGTTGGACAAGTCGCAAATGACAACAAATTTTGGATGAAACACAAAGTCAATGAAATATGCCTTCATCCTTTGACTTGTCATATACATATTGTCGTTTGCAACTAGGATGCAATTTTTTTGGTGAACAATGGGAACAAGTTATGTGTTGCCATGTGTCCCAACTCAGAATAATTAGAATATTTTTTTATTATTTTGAAATAATCTAAAACATTTAATTTTCATGTTTTGATTAATTATATTGTGACACGTGGTACAATATAAATTTGCTACATGGCATATTAATTGAATTTGTCCAAAATAAATTTAAATCAATATTTGAGTATGTACATTGAACTAGGTACCTACCTACCTACCCATCTAGGCTAAAAGCCTATCTATATAGGACCTATTTACCTACCTAGGTGAAATACCTACTTAGGTAGGTAGGTAAGTAGGTAGAAAAGTTGGTAGGTAAATTAGGGAAGTAGGTAGTTAGATGTAAGTACATGAATTTATTTATTTATTTTGAGTTAAGTCATTTGTATTGGCTCATCCCATATGCCCATGTTTTTAAATGAAAATGTACTTAAAACACCTTGTTTATATACTTTTCAAAATGAGAATGAAAGCCAAAACATATGGGATAAACTTTTTAGTTGCAAGTCATTTGTGACTAAACATTTTTAGTCTCAAACTACTTGTAACTAAAAAGTTTATCACATATGTTTTGGTTTTCATTATCATCTTGAAAAATATATAATTAAGCAAGTAAGCAACAACTAACTAATTATTTATGGTAATAATCATCAATATTCCATGATTATTCAATTAATGATGTTATTAATTATTATTAATTATTTTTTAATTTATTAGCTAGATAAAAAACAACTATATTTAATCTTAATTATATATTAACTATAATGATCTATCAACCAATTTAATTAACTAGTAATTGGTTAATATTGAAATTATTAGCTAATTATTAATAACTAGTTAATTATTATTTCATAACCAAATAATTTAATATAATAACTGAAATATTCAGTAATTAATAATTAATAACTATCAACTATAAATATAAAGTACTATAAGAATTTTTTAGATTAATAATATAATTAGAACTTAGCGGAACCCTCATCAAAAAAACTACTAAGGGTTATATTCTTAGTGAGAAAGAAAGAAACAAATATATTAAATTGATACTACTAAAGGATTAGGCCAATTATTTTACTATAATTATTCCCATTATTATTTTCAATTTTATATTTAATAATAAATATAAATGTAATTATCATTATAGCTAGTTGGTAGCCAAGGTTAACTATTTGATTTTTATTATTCATATTATTACTTCACTCATTATAACTATTTATCAACTATTACAATAAATATTATAAAATAATAAAACTGAAAAAATAAATTATATCAGATTATAATCATTGACTAATTAATAATCAATAAATATTAATTAGAAATTTGAAATATAATATATTAAAATATATATTAATCATTCTTGGTAATTATTAGAATATAGTAATACTTCATAATTGATTACTTATAATAATAATAATAATATAATTTTTAGCTAGCCTATATTAGCTATTTATTATTTGTTATAGTATATTATTATGTCACTTTTCAGAGCTATTATGATTTATTATAATTTTAAAATTCATTTTTTAATTTAAAATTTTGATTCTTAATAAGTACATTAGTCATTTGAAATAATAATAATACTAGAATATATACTACATTTAAAATAATTATTTCAGTAATTACATAATTAGTTTTCCTATCATTTTAATATAATCATTATGTAGAAATATATTATTATTATTAAATTGTAGTCAAAGATAATTTTGAAATTTTTGTTTTTTTGTTACATGTAATTAATGAAAATACACAATATAATATTAATATTAATATTAGTATTAGTAAATGTCATTTGGAATAATTTAAAGAAGTATAATAAGATTATTTGGAAAAACTTGTAATATGGGCACAATATATTTGGTAAATATTTTACATAAAATTTGTAAATACTCAAAATATACATTAATTAGTGTAACCATAATATCAAGGCCTTTTATGCTAATAATAATACTTGAATACACATGTAATATGGTCGTTCATATACATTCAAAATATATATTTATAAATCCTAATACACCCAATTATATTCCTTAGAATTCACAAAATACACCTTTGTATACTCATAGAGTTATAACTAAATTGGTCACATTTGCAACTAATGGGACATAAATTGTTCTTCTCGGATGAAAACCAAACTAAATGTTGTTCACATGGAAGGATGAACACTAAAATAGTTACAAACTAGTTGTAGTGTAGTCACAAATATGATCAACACAAGAAATAGTTGCAAAAATGTCCAAATGTAATTGCAAATAACTAGTAGTCGCATGTGGTTGCAAATATAGCGGTAACAATTTTGGCCAATTTCTATTAATGAATGAATCCAAAATGAGTTTGTGACCCAATTTCATTTCAAATGCATAAACTACCATTTTCCTTTGGTGTGTGTATTTTCACATGTCTATGAACTCAACTTTGAAGACCTCATCCTAGTCCCATATTGATGTTCTTGCACATTCTTTTAACCCCCAAGTTCAAATAGCTACAAGGAATGCCCAAGGCTTTCAAGTCTTTTACAACGCATTCCAAATACTTGTAATGGAAAAACTTTAAGAATAAAGGGGAGGCATTTTAAAGATTCTTGGGATCAACTCCCACTTTGGGAATTGGGAGAAGTGTGTAGAATGTTTAGTAATCAATGTGGGGATCAAAATCACCTCAAAATCAAATGAACCTTAGCTCATTGGAAAGGTCTCAACAAAAGTTATTAAAATGTAAGGTCAAAATTTCAAAATAAACATGTTTCAAAATATTCATGATGAAAATGTCACAATTTTGGGAGTTCCTTTCGAAAGTTTTAAAAAAATGACCACTTTGATGCATGCGTCATGAATAGATCCAAAATGTATTATAAAGAAGATAGTGGTGCCTGCTTTCAAATTTGAGCCATGGTGAATCCAATGTCATTTACCATGATGCAATTTATGATCGTGGTTGTAGACTACCCTAAGCACACATGGGTTTTTATGCACCCATACGGTTTGGAACACTTGGTCATGGTTTTGTGGTTAGGGTGGGTGTCTATGGAGCATGGCAAATTAGATTTGAAAAGAGGCACCATGATTTTTTTAATCCATACTTGGGGTTTGGAGTGCCCCTAGGTATGGATCAAAACTTCCAATCCCAACCTATAATTTTTTTCAACTCTTGAAAGACTTTCAAGTGTCTCACAACTTTGGAGACACATTCATGGCAAACACAACTAGTTGGGACATGTAACATAGTTTTCTTATAACCCCAATCGTTCAAAATGTTTTAATGCCATACCAAATTGACTAATTAAAGATTATATGCAAAGTGTGTCCTAAGCTTTCAAACCCTAGTAACTTTTTTAAAAACAAGTCTTTTTGAAACATGAACCAACTTTTTCATATAGTTCTCCTTGAAAACTTCCTAATGATTTCAATCATTCCATTTTCTTAAGGTTTGAACCCTCAAATCATACTTTGAACATTTGAGACTTTCTAAGGGTCCAAATTTTCACTTTGGGAATTCATGTTGAAAGTCCTCAAAGTGTTTCCCCTTGACCCCAAACACTTTTAGTGGGTGAGGGTTGCAATCTCTTTGGCTTGCTTGTGCCTTGTTCTATATTTTCATTTGACTTAATTCCTTAGTAAGCTTTTGATTTGAGTAGTACTAGGAATGATATTTCATTGTCATTTTTAGATGTCACTAGCCCAAGTTTGCCTTGCAACATGAAAGGCTTAACTCAATTTTTTTTCCCCAATTTTATTGTGTAACAATTGTGGCAAAGGTGCCACATAGATTTAAATTAATTGGTGATGATTTTGTACAAAACCATTAAAATATTAACTAGTAAACATACTTGTGGTGACATTTTCCCTTTAAAAAGGAGAAAAGGGAAAAAATTGGTGACTTTTAAAAATATAATATGATTAAGTGTTGCATTTTGATGATGAATTAATGTATTGAACATATATTTCATTTGACACACATTTTCTTAGTGTGTTTATTTTTGCAATTTTGTGATGTTGCTCAAGTGGTGATAGTCCATAAATATAGAAAAATTTGGTGATATTCAAAATTTGAAATCTTGAATACACTTTCATATTGTAGGTTAATGATGGAAATTGATCAATTGACAACAAAATCAACAACCAAGAGCAAAAGGTAGCCATACATTATGCCAAAAGTTGGCATCCATGACCACAAACATTAGTCATATATGCCACAGTGACAACATGACTATTTAGTAAATTTGTTTTAAATCATTGTTAATGCCATCTAATTGTGTCCATGCAATTGTTTATGTCCCCAATTTTATGCCACTTTCCATGACTATAGTGATAGTGAATATATATATATAACACTTGAAAATAGGTACCTAGGCTACCTACCTTAACATACATACCCTACCCTACTTACGTAGCATGTAGATCCTAATTAAAATGTCATCAATGGGGATTGAACTCCTGACCTCCAAAATAAAAAACCAACTCTTCAACCAATGCATTACACCTTCATATGAAGTAATCAAATAATTCAACATATTATTATAAACATGTTTATTTCACATCATTTTAAATTACACAATTAAATAAGGAGAATTTAGGAAAGTAAATAATCAATATTTTGATATGCCTACCTATTTACAACCTTCCTTCCTATTAATCACCTACTTACTTATTAATGACCAACCCCCAATCTACCTACATATAACCTACTGACCTTTTATCAAATCAACCCCAAAATTGACTATTATTTAACTATCTATCTATATATTACCAACCCCCTACCTACCTACCTACCTACCTACCTACCTACTAACTACCAACCAAAAAAACCTTATATACCTATTTAGTATTAACTATTTACCTTTTAATTAACAACCTTACCCTACCTATCATCACCAACCTACCTATAAGTTGAAGGTGCAATCACAATAAATTAAGAAATTACCATGTTACATCCTAATGAAAATTGTCAAAAATTATACATAATTTATGCATTGTCATGTGAAAATATTTTAATCGTGGAAAGTTGTGCAAAATGATTAATATGAATGTTGAGGAATTCAAGTTACAAATTTATTTAATTTAATTTCAAGTTTTGATTTTAGTAAAAGACATTTGAACCTGAATAGTGATTACGTCAGATAGTGACAACTTTCCAAAGGATTAGAATAAAGACACTATTAATAAATAAATAAAATTATGGTCAAAATTTGAGATGATAATAAGATACAACCCACAATGTTAGAGATGTGGAATTTGAAAATTTTAGATAGTTTTCAAAATATGTTTCAGATTTTCAAAATATCAAAAACAATTACCATGTGTAAATGGGGTGTAATGTACATGGCATCCATTATGAGAAATAGGATGATTTGCAACTAACCTTGCAACTTCATTACAATTCAGTGTATTTTTACGGCATGAATGTTATCAAATAAATTACATGAATTGCAATAGATGCAACTCACCGTATGTGGAACCATATACATATGCAACTTGTGCAACTTAGTTACAACTATGCAAAAACAATTACCATGCAACTCCAATGCAACCAATTTGCAATTATTGAACTATAATTTTGTCATGTTGACATTGTTTTTCATCCATTCATCCATCAATGATGAATTTTCAACTAATTTTTGTTGCAACTCCTTTGCAATTGTGGGTGTGGTGAAAACACATTAATGGTTGCAACCAATTAGCAATTATGTGACAATTCATGATGTTAACACAAGGTAATACTTGTGTGTAACTCCAATGTACCCAATTTGCAAATGGCAACTAGATGAATTTATTATGAAATAATTACTAGGCAAGTTCATTCATTGATGAACCTAATATTTGTGTGATTTTTCATTTATCCATCAACAAACTGCTGCATGATTTGCATTCATCCATGTCAATGAACATAATGTTTGCATGATTTTCATTTATGGATGAAATTTGTTGATGTGTTTTGCAACTAGGTGTTTTGTTATGAAATCCAATGTAGTTTTAGGGCCATTGATTTTAGTACTATTGGATAACTAAATTGGAACCCATAATGCAAATGTGTAAACCTTGCACACACATTATCATTGTCAAATGGAAAATTATGGTAAAATTGCATTCCATCATTATTTATGAACATAAAATGGATCTAAAACTATATTGAGGGAAATCAACAAACGTTATTTTTGGCATAATATAATTTCAGATTCAAGGATGTGGTGAGATTCTGTAAGCAATGTTAGCTAATCAAGAGCACAAGTTGGATCTTATAGAATTCAAGATTATCCGAATTTGGGATCAATTTTATAAGGTTGCCTTTGACATAGTTGGTCCCTTCAAAATAAAATTGGGTAACAAGTATGTCCTAGTTGCCATAGACCATTATTCCAAATGGTATGATGTAAAAGCAGTGGTGGATCATGACGCAAAAATTGCTATTAGATTTTTGTAGGACGAAGTCACATGCAACTTTAGTGTTCCCAAGTACATTCTTACCGATAATGGGTTAAAGTGGTTTGTTGATTTTGATTAGTTGTGCAAGAATTATGGCATTGTACATCAATACATTGCACCTTAATGGCGAAGGTGCGATGGGATGGTGGAAAGACTAGTCAAGACTTTCGAACATGGACTTGCAATTTTGTTTACCAACCCTAGTTGGAAAATGCATTACAAGAACATTTTTAAAAAAATTATCAAAATAAAATTTGATTAAAAATCTAAATATATTGCCCAAGCTATTTATAACAAAAGTTTTCCTTTACCTAAACAAAAGGTCATCACAAAGATGATGAACCACAATAATCAAATATTTTCATTTAAATAGTTATGTTTTTAAAAATTAATGTTTTCTTTTATTTTTGTTGAAATGGAATTTGAGCCATAATTTTTTCATTCCACCTTGTTTGCTTAAAATTTGTTGCCATATTATGATATTCAAACTGCATGTGAAATGAGATCAATAACATAACATTACAATGCAAAATATATGTAAATGTCCATCCATTCAACTTAAATAAAATTATTTACAACTACAATGTGATTAATATAACTTATTTATCACTAATATGCAAGATACATAACATAACAATGTAAAAGATATTTAAATGTCCATCCTTTCAACTTCAATAAAACTAATTTACAATTATAATGCCATTACAAAACTCCTTTTATCACTAAAATGTAACATATATAACATTGATATAGACTAAACCATAATAAGCTACAATTGCATTTAATGGAAAATTTTAAAATAAAGTGCATCACATACAATAAACTCCCTTTATAATCACACCTTTAGTGACCACTTCTTTTGTGACACTAATGAATTGTGATTTAAACATGTCTAGTCACATCCCATATAAACCCTTATACAAGATTGTGATTAAAGGCAAAAAGAATTTACAAAACAACTCGGTTATGCTAGAATAAATATGCCAATTGTTTAAATTTCCTAGATGGGTTATTCTAAGCTTTACTATGTATTATTAAACTTAAAGAAGGTTATGATTTCTACCTATTTTAATTTGACAATTTACATTGAGTTTGAACTCCTTAACTATTAGCTTGTGTATATTGTCAACTAGATTTTTTTAATTAAAATTTTCTACTTTCTTAGCAAGTTTGCATATCTTTTGCTTGTTTACACTAGAAAGGTGTTTTTTTCTTTTCTCTTCAACTAGATTCATTGTTGTTTGTTTGCACAACTTGAACACAAAACAACACTAACATTGCCAAAGGGAACTATAATTTACAAAACGTTAATAATTTGCCTTAGATTTTCCCCATTGTAGTCACATTTACAAAGAAAGTTTTGTAAATATTTTGTGCTACTAACAAATGTGATGACTCTAAAGATTGGTGTTTTTAACTAAAATGGATGGTTACCAAAAAATGTTTGACACAAACAAGAATGTCACTAAAATGGGTCTATTATAAAGGGGGTTTATTAATTGGAATATTGAGGTTAGAATTCATTGTACCTTTATTGTTTTGAATTTTTTTTTCTTGGTTGTATTGGTTTGGATTATTACATAACAAAAAAAACACATTTAATAACATAGTTATTAAAAACCTAACCAAATTATACATCACATGCACATGCTCTTCTACTCAAGATTAGATTTTAAAAACAAAACCACCATTTACTTTTGGAAAAAACTTACCTTGTATGCATAACTTTAATCTTGATGGACTCAAACATTATAATGCAAATAAACATTTCATAAAACATAAATCATAGACTTTCAATCTCCAAAAACATGAATAAGAACCTTCAACCTCTAACAACAAAAATCAAAACTTTCAAGTTCCAATAATAAAAACCATCAACCTCCAATAATAAGAACAAAAAATTTCAACCTCTAAGAATAAGAACCTTCAACCTCCAAGTTTTCTAAATAAAAAAATAAAATTGTAACAACCTTTCAACTATACTTTTGAACAAAAAATGCAAAAACAATTTTAGTTATTTAACACATGATATGATAATTGCATCACCAAAAGACTAAGAAATGCATAAAATGTTTAGAAAAAAACCTTCTCCTTTTTAGTTCATCTTGAGTTTTTTGACAATAGGCATAGGTGCATGAGGGTCATTGATGCAAAGGGGGAGATTTGTTGATTTACTACCACGTGTCACTTGCTTGAAAGTTTCCCACCCAAATTTCATATTCTCAAATTTCAAATTCCAAGTTGAAATCTAGTTGCACATCAATTGTCCACATGTTGGCTTGGTTAATTTGGTTAATTTGGTTAATTTGGTTAATTTGGTTTAGATTTTATTACATGTTAATCATTACAAGGAAAAACATTATCCTTTGTAGTTCATATTGAAATTTTTGTATAATAAGCATAGGCCCATGGTCGGCTTGAAGGAATCAAAACTTGTTAATGAAAAAAATTGACATTTAAGGCATAAGACATCAAGGCATATAAAGGTAGATCCATATATATACCTTAATTGAATTTGTATACACATTATTTATAATTTCACTTCAAAAGCAAACTTTCACGTTTAATGAATTTTATGGTTTGGTAGGTTCAAAAGGCAACATGATGTTGTGAGTTGCAATGTAGTGGAAAATTAGTAATAAAAAGGTTGAACAATAGTTGCAAAATAAACTTTTAGGTATCCATTTTGGTTCACATTTGTTATAAGAAAAATACTTCTTATAATTTTGTTGGAGATGAACCTGAAATGATCAAGGAAGTTCATTATTATGTGTCAAATGACCCAATGCATGACACATTATTAGTACAACATGCTTTCATGTTGCATTGGCGTCATTTGACTGGGCAGGGATGTTTCACTTTGTTTGGAGTGATGGCTACAATGGACAATTTAAGTTTGCAAAAGCTTGGTACTTTGGGGCTCAATATCCATCATTGACAATTTCTAACAACTTGCCAAATGGTTGTGAAATGGTTTGGAATTTTTTTGCAACATGCCATGCTAAAAGGGAAGTGGATGGGACTAGAGCTTTAAGAAAGAAGTGCAAAAAGAGCAAATCAAACCTTAAGGGCAAAAGCTACAAAATGCAAAGGAGATTTTTAGCTTCTTGCAGTCAAAGACAAATAAATACCATGTTGCCCATGCAAATGCATGGAGATGAATCAACAAATTCTTCTAGAATGTGAAGGTTGGTGATGTGGATAAATTGAAACCATTCAATTGTGAGATATTCATGGCAGCCAGGTGAAAACCCTTTAAGGTGTACCACAAAGGGCCTAGTCTTTACTGCAATATTTTTTTACGTTATATTTCGATCCCTATTAAAAATAATGAATCAAAAGTTGTCAAAATTTTCAAAAGGACTATATTTTAAACTATTATAATTCTAGATTCCATCATAATCATCCATAAATGTGTTTTTACATGGTAAAAAAGGACTAAACAAAAAAAACAAAAAAGGGTTACATTGTGACAAGATTTTGGTACACCTTAAAAAAAATTCACCTAGCTGTAGTATGCACCAAATATGCTATGTCTCCCACAAGGACCCAACCTTGCTTCAAGTTCATGAAATTTCATGTTTTTGTGTTGCTTGCATCAATAGGAGTTCGAAGGAAAAATGCAAGAATGAACTTTGTGTCCATTCATGGACATTGGACATTGAAAAGGCCCAAACCTTGCAATAGTTTGGAGGTGGAACATCATGTTTGACCCTAATGAAAAAGTGGAAAGTGGTATTGGTGGTGAATGAATAGCTAATGCAATTTGCATTGGGAATAATGTAGTTGTGATTACTAACAATAATACCAATGAGCAATTTTGGCTACTCCTAGTGGACAAGACCGCACATGTTGTGCATGAATCCTTTGAAGATAGGTAGGGAAATTCCTATGAAAAAGGGGATGTAGTTCTAAAGGGATATTGGTATGAGAGGCTACAAGCAAGTAGTTGTTTTTATATTCTTTGAGATGAGACACCTCTAGCCTACATATTTTCACATTTGTTTATAACATCCAAATTTACAATGCCACCCAATATCCATTCTATCAAGGGCTATGCATCTTACAAACTAAAACTTGAAGTGTTGGGTTTCATTATTAATGCGGTAGAGGCAACAAGGCTCTTAAATAATTGAATGTTTTATGTTATTTAGTAATGAACTTTTGCATATTTTTTTTTCATTGGTTTGTATGGTTTGTTCTGTGCAGTGTGTACATGTGCTACTTTATTGCATTTACACATGTGAAGTATAAAAGACATCATTGATGTTTCAAGCATGGACTTATAGAAGGGTGCATGGGGTCTCCAAATTTAATTTAAATTATGCCTTCATGCCCTTAGTTGTCTTCTGTTTAATTTTGTTAAGGATGATAAGATGTTTTGTTTTCCCAAGTTCTCATTGGTCGTCCAACACTTTGGTTAGGTAGTGGGTTTGTTCAAATTAATATCAATGAATTGTCATATGTCATTGTAAGATGTTCATCATTTAGATGTCAACATTTATTAATTGACCAATTTGAATTTCATTCATTCATACCATGATGGTTAAATGAGAAAAAGACCAAAACAACCTTTGAACCCAACTTATTATTTGGGCAAATATGTGATTTGTTAATATCTGAACATCTAATGGGGTCCATGAATTTCATTTTTAATTTGCCATTACTTGGCAATACTAGGTCTTTAAAACTCATCACACAGTGGCAATACAAATATACCATTCATGTTTATATAAAACAAAATATGTGAATATAATATTTTTAATACTTGCATGGGCTATAAGTATATTTTTGAAATTGTTTTAGGTTTGTTGTTTTTAAGGTTGTCCAACTGGATTATGGTCTTGAAATAAATGGAACAATCTCAAATTAAATAAGAATTTGGAGGTTTTCATTGATTTAATATTAAACTTTTAATAATGGTCATTTTGCATGTGAAATTCAGTTCAAGCACTTGATAGATTTTCCCTTGAATAAACAATAATTGTAAAAGAGTTGACAATACAAATAAAGGACTTGCAAACTTGGGATCATGTCACAAAAGATGCATAGACCAAAGCTTTGCTTATGATGTTTATTTAAATGCTTATTTTTTATAATACTTAAATTATTCAGAAGATGGATTGACCCCAAGTTTCTTGGGAAGTTAGGTGCTTACTATATGTGGTACTGAATATGGTATTAATTTCGTTAATTATTAGATTATTTAATATGTTCATATAGAATGTTTATTCAAGTGATTATTGTTACTTAGATATGTGATTACTATGGTACTTTTTATGGTGAATAGTTAACATTCACATACAAGTCAAAACTCCTTTGGTTAATCCAAGTTCATAATGTTTAATTACTGATGTGCTTATTGAAGTTCAAATGTCAAATATATTGCCCATGATGTTCAAGCTAATCACTTGTTACTAAATGCATATACCCACTCAATGGTCTAATGCACCAATATATGTTGGAATATCAAATAATCTACTATAAAATATACATGCACAATAAAAAACTTTACATTTCCACAAAAACCTCCATTTAAGTTTGCAAATAAAAATAGGACTTGGATTTACATGAAGTTGCCACAGTTGAGTATTGACATAGCCTACTTAAGTAGTTACAACTTGGATTAACCTTACAAAATCTTTTTATTGCAAAATGAATACGTGACTTTTTGTTCATAATCTTTTTCTATAGTACAAAAATTGCCCTGAACAACAATATGTTCACCAATGTCCAACATAACATTTTGTTGGTTTGTGTTGTCAAGCTTTCCAGCAAAAGAAGGTAGTGATAAGGACTTTGGAATCCAAACATAATTATAGTAATTATTAATTGAATAACAACATAAGCTTCAAGGAAAAACATCAAATAAAATTTTTGCATGTAACATATAATTAAATGGGCTTTAAAATTATGTGTTTTCATTCAATTTTGGGATTAATTCATGACATGCACTAATAAATTTTATGGTCATGAATATGGAAATTGGCATTGTGTAGTTGCCTACACCTTTTAATTAATTAATTCAAGGTTTAGTCAATAAAAAAAAACATTCCAGTACACCATAATGTGTCCTAGTTCATTCTGGGTTTCATTAGATTTTGAGTGAATTTGGACATTTTTACCATGCTGAAACTAGTTAACCCACTAATGAACGGGAGCTAGTTATTATGGACAATGAATTGATTCACTAGTACCTAGTGAAACAAGGTTATTCTCAAGTGAAATACAAATTTACCAAGCCATTCACTTGTTAGTTAATTAACTAGGTAGAATGGAAATCAATTAAATTTAAAATATTTAATATTTAATATTATTGAAATTTTCATGATTTTCAGCCTTTGAGTTATTGACATGTGTCACTACTTAGGCTAGGTTAAAAACCTAGCCTAGGTGCATAGGTCACGTAATCAACCTAAACACCTACTTTAGGGAACTATTTGGAAAATACTCGGTCAACTTACCATTGTTGACCACACAAACACCATTTGTGAGGTTTGATCCCTTGACCTTTGCAATGGAGGCGAACACCCCTACCATCAAGCCACCTCACTTATTGTGATAATATGTTACATTCAATTTTATTTATCAAATATTTCATTTTAAACATTACAAAAACATAAAATTTGAAAATTCATATCTTATTGATTTTATTTTTCAAATGAAATGATTCGAATTTACTTTTCATAAAAATTCAATAATGTACATAATTACATTTATTTTCTTTTGAAAGTGTAAAATAATTTGAACAATGTTTTTTTTAATATCACTACTCAATAACATTTCAATGACCATTTTTTTGAAACATAAAATGTTTAATAAATGGATAATGTTTTTGTTAATATATGAATACTACCTATGTTAGGTTATTTTTGAATATTATAGGGCTACTTTTCATTAATTTAAATTATTTCAATTTACATTATTTATGGATATTTATGGTTATTCTCAATTACTTTTGGCTATATTATTTCACCATAGGCTACTTTTGGTTATTATAAATTACTTTTGGTTATTTTAGCCTATTTCACCTTAAACTATTTTCGGCTATTGTAAATTATTTCACTTTAGGCTACTTGTAGTTATTATAAATTATTTTAAACTATTCTAAGCTATTTCATTTTAGGTTATTTTCAACTATGTGAGGATATTGTTGGTTACCTTTGGTTATTGAAGGTTATTTCACCTTAAATTATTTTTGTCTATTATAAATTATTTCATTTAAAACTATTTTTGACAATTCTAAGAAATTATAATATATGGTTATTAATGGCTATTGGTTGTTTTTTTATTGGGGTTATTGGTGGCTATTAATGGATATTTATTAATGACTACTGGTAATTATACTATTGGTGGCTATTGGTGGTTGTTTTAGGTTATATTATGACTATTGGTGGCTATTGTATTATAAATTATTATTGGTTATTATATGTTATATTATGACTATTAATGATTATTTTGTTATAAGTTATTCTTGGATATTATAGGCTATATTATAATAAGCTATTGGTAGTTATTCTATTGTAGGTTATTCAAAAGTTTTTTCATAGGTTATTATTAGGTATTATATGTTACCTTAAATCGTTATATTTTATTTTAAATTATTATATTTAAGCTAAATAACTAATAATAACATAAGGTATAGCCTAAGGTTAGTTGAATTAATTAAATATAATTTAAAAATCTATAATAAGCTAGTTAGGATACCGAAAGGTATAATAACGTATAATAGTGTAGGGTGTAATATTTATAATAACCTATAATAACTTATAATAATGTAGGGTATAAGTTTAAATAACTTAAAATAATATAAGGTATATCATAAAGTAACATATATAAGGTATTTAAAACAACATAAAAATAAACCTATTTACTAAAATAAATTATAATAGTGAATTATGTCAACTAATAGTGAAACACAATGTTTACATAGTGATATTATAGTGAAATAATTTTAACCAGGGTGAAATCATTAAAATGCAAAGAACTTATTTCACTTTTAAGGTCCCATAATGATTTAAGCTAGTGAATTGCACCCCACTTTTGTAGTAGTGTTCATATGACTAACTTGCAATAATTGCCATTAACATTTCAAGACTTTTCTCAAACAAGTCTTATTAAAAGGGCAATTCCTAATGCATTATGTTGGTAGTTTGTGGTGGCACAAGAATAATAACTTTTCCAACCTCTATTAAAATACATTAGTCACCAAAATTATGAGTCCAAGTACAGATCAAGATCTGATTGTTCTAAACCTAAGAGAATGTAGGTTAACGAAATTTAGAGACATATAAATAAATTGCATAAAAGGAATATAATGTTTTGTTTTCACTAAAGATTATTTTGGCATGATGTGCATTGTGGGAAGTATTGAAATTAGTGTTATGTGTATGCTGAAGTGGTGTAGTTGTAACACTTGTTGAATTGTTCACAAACACATTCTTCAATGGGGATTCAACCTCTTCATGAAATTTGGGAAAGGAAGGAGATGTACTATTTTGAAGTCTTGCATTGCAGGATTAAAGGGCCAATGGGCTACTACTTATTGCTCTAAGGCTCTACTTATGGCTTCTAGGGTTAAAAGAATTGTTGGAGCCCAGTTTCGTTTGCTTGAGTTCTAAAGTGTTACATGTAAGCCATGGCAGATTAATTTAGAAGAATTTTTTTACAATCACAAGGGGAAAGGAAAAAACGGAACTAATATTCCTTGCTTGGGAAATATAAGCATTCAAATATAGCCACATATAGTTAAATCGAAATAGAAAGACAAACTAAATTCTACAAGTCTAACAAAATGCAAACAATGTTTTTGAGTTGAAGAAACTACTTGAATGTAGTACTTAGTCTTAGTAAATCACATAAAATACAAATAATGTCGTGTGCATAACTAGGTCCATCATTATTCCAAATGCTATTTGTAGTTTGTAACATGTCCTAGGGTGAAGCATTTAAAGTCATTGATTATACATAACATGTGCTAAATTAATCACAAAAAATACAATGTCTACTTACAAGAAAGGTAAGTAGCTATCCCAAGTAGTTTGTAGCAACATGGTAATTTTGAAACACTAAAATCACATATGTGCTAAGATAATCACAAATGTGTTAAGGTAATCATAAAATTCACATGACTACTTGTATGTGGTAATTAATCTTTATCCCAAGTAATCAAAATATAAATGTCCTAAAGGTCAAGGACTACAAATCAATAAGGATGATAATAATAACACATGTACTAAGGTAATCACAAAAAGCGTAATGACTCTTCAAATGTAAGGAATCACCACATGGTCACATGTGAAGTCCTTATCCCAAGCATTCCAAAGTAACTAGGCTTGGTGAAGCACTCAAACTCACTAACCACAAGTAGCATGTGTTTAACAAATTGCAAAAATCACATTGATTGCTTTCAAGGGGGAAGTCCTTATAATCCAAAGGGATTTGTAGTAGCAACATCTACACACTAAAAAATAATTGTCATTTTGCAACTATCGCATGCAATTAAATTTTAGTTGCATGTGACACATGCAAATGTTAGACCCCATAGTTGCATAAGATAAGTTGCACACAATTAGTAGTTGCATACGACAATATGTATGTTACATTATTCTACAAAGGTTGCCCATGGTGACATGTGTTCATTTGTGAAGTTCAATTATATGGTGACGCGTGGCATTTAAATATTCATCATTATTAATAAATTAATAATATCTTGGCCATCCAATAAAATGTGAATTTGATTTACACACATTTATGAAAGCCAATTATGTGGTGACATGTGGTAATTAAAAAAGCCCATTGATTACTTTTTAAAAAAATAATTAAGTAGGTAAGTCATAGGTAGGTTTTTGTAGGTAGGGAGGTAGGGAGGTAGGTAGATAGGTTTAAAATAATCCAATTTTGTTTTTGGGTTTAACTTTTAGGGTTGAAGGTCTTTCATTGGCCCATCCCAAATGGCATTTGGTACTTGGTTTGTGAACAATCCAAATGCACTTACTTATATAGAGTGCACACTTGGAATCCATGGCAAAAAATATGGGATAAAAAAATTAGTTGCAAATGCAACCAATGTAGTTGGAACCTAGATGCAAATAACCATATTAACCTAGTTTACCTACTAGCTAGATTAATTATTTTATAAGTACTAAAACTTAATATGTAATAATAATATAACACAATAATAACATTATGATTTGGTTAATAGATATTAATGTTAAAATTTATAATTATAATAACATTTTAATAGTTATGATTATTTATAATAACCACTAACCACAAATATAATACCATAATTATAAATATTATAAAAAATTAGATAATATCTATTAAATACTACTACTACTACTACTACTACTACTAATAAATACTAAATAATTTTAATTTTAATTTTAAAAATCATTATATGTGATTAATTATAATGATTAATAATATAATAAATGTTTTTGGGCTAAAATAAATTTTGATGAAATTAACCACATGGTTAAATTAACTTTGACTAAAATGTTTTGGCTAAATTAAATACGATTGAACTAATTATAATGTTAAATTAATGATGGATAAACTAATTTTTTAAGAAAATAATTAAGAAGTGAAATAAAGAATGGTAGTTCAATTTTGGGTCAACTAACCATAGTTGAATTAACTACAAGGTTAAATTTACTAATTGATTTAATCATGTTTAATTTAGTCATTTTAGTTTAGCAATTATTATTTTAATTTAGGCTCTTAATTAATCTAAATTTTTAGTTAGTTTAGCCATATTTAATTTATGCAATATTGGTTTAGCCAAAATATATTTATCCATGGTTAATTTAGACAAAATTAGTTTAGCCTCGTAATTAATCCAACCAAAATAAATTTATCCATGGTTAATTTAGCCAAAGTTAGTTTAACCACATAATTAATCTAACCAAAATTCATTTATCCATGGTTAGTTTAGCCAAACTTAGTTTAACCACATAATTAATTTAACCAAAATTAATTTATCCATGGTTAGTTTAGCCAAACTTAGTTTAGCCTCGTAATTATTTTAGCCAAAATCAGTTTAACCTCATAATTATTTTAGCCAAAATTAATTTATCCATGAATAGTTTAGCCAAAGTTAATTTAATTTCATAGTTAATTTAGGCAAAATTATTTCAACTAAAGTTAAATGATGGTTAATTGACCTTGATTAATGTGAGTTTAGCTTAAGTTTAGCTAATGTTTTACCTTGGGTAGCATTAATTAACATGAGTTGAACCTTAGTATTAAAGCTATAAGACTACTATACATAACTTAGGTAGATGTATTTAATATGTTAATGTAAGTATGGCTTAGGTCATGATTTTTATGACACGTGTCCATTTTGTACACTACTAGTTGCATGTTAGTTGCACACACAATTGTATGGCCCAAACTTATACAATATCAATTTTGGAGTTGCACACAGATCTAATGTAATTACAAATGACACCGAGTTGCATGTAGTTGCATAGTGACTAGTTATGAATGACATGATTTATACTAGTGAAAATTAGGTCAAGGATTCAAATCAATAACCCTATGTATCATGTGTGAAGTGACACATAAAGCTTCACACATCCACATTGATGTTTTTTCAAAACTTATTTCAATTTGAATTAGTCATGAAAACTATTTTTAGCCTACATCTGTTACATGTGAAGGACAACCAATATGAAAACCTAAACAACATGCATATATAAGACAAATAGTCTTTAAAAAAAAACTTAACAAAAAAAACTAAGATGAGGATAGGGAATTCACCATCCATATGGTAAAACCCAACTTCCTTATGCAATGTTTGCTTTAGTTCCTCCTATAATGTGTCCAACTTCATTGTTGTAGCAAGTGTTTGTAGCTTTTCGTCTCTTTCATGGAATCCAAAATTGTTCCACCATCCAAGGTGAAGCATTTCACCACAAATTAAACATTTCTTATCATTTTTCAACATTTCCCCCAAACATAACAAATGGTATGTGTGTTTACAAGATGTCAATGTAACATCGTAGAAATTGTACCAATTTTTGCAAAAGCCACATGGCTTGAACATTATGACAAAGTTTGGATTTGAGTCAAAACTAATGGGGCAAATCGGTGTAACATTGGTTTCGGCCAAAAAAAAAACCTCTTCCTCTTTCCATACTTCCCAACTATTGTTGAATTACAACATGCTACCTTCCTAGATTTATCATATCCCTCTTCACCTTAATAATATTAGCTTCAACCTTCCAATGATCCAATTCAGTATCTTGACACAAATCTTCACCCTTGATCACCTTGGTCATTTTGTCCTTCAACAAAACTTGAAAGGTCTCCAATTCCCTTTCTGCAAGTTGTTGCTGATGAACAAGTGATTCTAGTTTCGATGCATTGGTCTTTTGTTCATCAGCACCACTAGAAACCTAAAGTTACACAAAACATGAAAACATTTCAATGTGATCAATTGACCAAAACAAGAAGAAAACCACCTACTTTTCTAAGAACATCATTTGGTTTGGGAGCTTTTGCACTTTAGATTTAACAAGCTTGAAACCCCCTTAGGCTTCAACTACAATGGCCTTGTGGTCCTCCATATTATATTTCAAACGAATCAATTTTTTCAATAGCTATTTTATGTCACCTTTAAAATGTATAACCTTATGTTCTAAGCCCTTGAACAAATTCTTCAAAAATGACTACAAATCTTACAACCCTAATTTTGCAGGTGGAACACCATATGGACAAGTGCCCTTGCCTCTTGTCCCTTTTGGAAAACCAAAATTCTTATAAACAACATCACTGGGTTGAATCTTGTAAGAGACCTTCTTGAGACTTAACCTTGACACATCTAAAAACCTACCACTTTTAAGTTTTTCGACAACCGGACTACATGCCTTCTCCTTTGCATTCAAAGTAATTGCTTTTGCCCAGTTCACATCACATCCTTTCATTTGTGCTATGCACCCCTTCATGGCCCACAACATAAGCTCATTGTTTGTAACACTTGACATGTCATAAATATGGCTACACAAATGAAGAAGGTCCTTTTTTGTGTCAACATGTAGCCGAGTGTTTATGGTTTTGAACTTTGCAACCCTATTAAAAACTTCCTTTATATTTGTTTCATAAATTATTTTGGTAGTAATGTCACATTTGGGATTCAAACTAGTACCATTGAGTTTTCGCACCTTGATAAAAAAATCTTCTATTTGTGACTCATATTCTACAACACTTTGTAGAGACAACTTGCAATCCTTTGCAACTACGTTCTCAACTATAGTTGAAACAAATATGTTATTACACATAGGGAAACAAAAATTGTTTCTATTTCGCCCAAACACTGTAAACCCCTCTTGCTCTTTGTGCACTTATAGTAGACACCGAAATAAAGCAAAAAAGAAAACAACAAGAACCAAATAAACATCACTAAGAGTTGATGAAGGTGTAATGCGAAACATGAAAACAAAGCAAAAAAATTGTAAGAGAAGGAAGTTCACTAAAAGTTGACAAAGTTCCTCATGCAAAAATGAAGTTTTTAAATTTTGTGGCACATTTTCCTAGGGTGCATTGCCAACAATTACATCTCTATTTGAAAACAAATCTTTGTTTCAACTTTTGTTGTAGTTTGTTGTAATTCTAGATGGTTCACATTTTTGAGCTTTAGATGGAAAACAAAGTCTCGTCCCAACATGTTTAACAATTGTACATCAAATTAATAACATAAGGTTTAGTCTTAATAATGACTATCCCTAAGGAGGTTCAATTGTATCCTTTTACCACATTTTTATTTGATGTGTGGAAATGAATGTAATTTATTTGTGTACTCAAAAACACAAATATACTCCAAAAACAATTTAAATGATTTAAAATTTTTATGAAAGTTAAAGGTATATTGAATCATGTTAGTTCACATTATATGAACCATGTTTAGATACCATGTGACTAATTTGAAATTTTTCATTTAAAAAAACTCATTTTTTAAACAAAGAAGCGATAAATGTGTGGTAAATTGAAATTTTAACAAATAATCACATTCACATAGAAGATGACAAGCATAACTAGATGGGCTATTTTAAAAATTCCACTAAAATTGATTATTTTAATGACTAATGAAGTCCTAAAGTTAGTGCAATCAAAACGAGACTATGGCCTTATTATACCAATGTACACTATAAATATATTCATGGATCTTTCAATATAGATCATGAAATTTATGATTATATTTAAAATAATATTATATAACATTAATTCTATAAAAAATTTATTTTAGGGCTCAAAAACCAAAATTGATACCCAAAATTAAATGTACCATGCTTTTGGAACAATTATACTATATGTACTATAATACTAAATCCAAAAGTGTCCGAAAGGGGGTCATTGTAATGTGCTTTCACCCAATTGCAAGCTAATGTGAACCAACATGGACATAACATGTAAGTTTTTATGCATTTTTGTGGATTGTTATGTGTCCCAAATCAAATGTTTTTGAATTTTATGAAAATAGGCCAATATATATGATCATCATCTAATCTATTTAGGTGCAATCTTTTAATTAATTGAAAACTAATGTTTGATACCAAATTTGGGACTTTTTAATGTGCATGATTTGGACTATATAAGAACACATAAAGAACTTGTAAATGGACTCACCAAAATGATAGTTTGTATTAATGGACCGATTTATTAATTTCTAGAATTGATAAATCTCATAAGAAATTCAAGATATGGGTTTCCAAACCATTTCAAAATGGCATGAAACTTTGAAGACCTTTAAGAATGGTAGAATTGAAGGAAAATGGTGAAAGTTTTTACAACATGGATTTTGTGAAATTCTTATAACTTTATTCTCAAAAAATTGTATCTTGAGAGGTATTATAGGGCAAATATTAGTTACTTTTTGAATTTTTATGGAAAAAATATTTTTAAAATCTGAAACATGAGCATTCAATAATGTCACATTGTTGTCAAGTTGTCAAAATACAATTTAAAAATGTATTATTAGGAACTCTTATCATGTCATTTTTTGTCCATTCAAACTTGCATGAACCCATAGTAGCTAGGCTATTACTATGCTACCTTGGGCTACTACTAGGTTTTAATACTAGGCTACTATATCAATTTGCAAACTAATTTACTAAGTTATTATAGTTGGTCAAACAAGGTGCTACGAAAATTGACTAGTCAATGACTATTAGTCATATAGTCATAAGCATGACAATAGTTGCATAAATGGCATACTGGCATGCCACATACGATTACATGATTAAGATTAAAACATAGTTGCAAAATTGTTCAATCATAAGACCTTATTAGTGGAAAATTTGTTACAAGAAATCATAATCTTTCAAGCAATTCAACTTGACTATGGTTTCCATATTGACCAACTTGGAGAGGTACAATTTAATTGGAGGTCTAAAGCATAAATGACATGTGTTATTTTTATTTTTCTCAAAACCCACATGAAACACTTGACATGTACCTCAAAAGAAATCTTGCAATCTAAGGCACTTGTCTCATACATGATGGTCTTAAAGATAACATTTGTTTTTATTGATGAAATCTTGAACTCTATGCCATAATATGTTGTAGATACTTGGAATAAGTGCATAAGTTTCTAATTATGCTACTTGATAAAGAACTAATCTCATTTATAAATGAAACAAACATCTTTAATTTGACCTCATTATTTTTTTCATAATTTTTTATAAAACTAAAAAAGTACAAAGTTCATAAATGTATGTACAATATGGAAAAGGATTGGAAACTACCATTGGTTCCAATGCACAACAATAAATGTTTCAAATGGTGTGGCACTTTTGGGGCTTCCTCAATATGTTAAGTCTACCAAAAAGGAATGTTCATAAGCTTGTTCATGTGTTCAAGCATAATATGTTTTGTTACATAACCTAAAAGATGAAAATAAGTTGAGATAATCACAAAATGAAATTAGGATCCAATATTATTTCAACGTCCTACTTAATCCTTGGAATTTCACAAATCATATCACATGTGCCTGATAATGTATTAAAAAGGATGATAGAGAAATTAATAGGTGTGAAACATGTATATAAATGTATGACATAACACATAAATATATAATTATAGTTTAAACTTTATTTATATAATAAATAATATTTATGTAAAATTTTCATATTTTCAAATAATATTTTTCACATATTCTGAATGATTTCGTTGTGTGTAATTTAATTTATAAATATTTACTAAATTTACTTCCAAAGCAATAGTCAATACCTTATTTTGAACTCATTTCATTTGTACATAATGAGGATGACCCCCAAGACCAAAAGTTCTCTACCAGAGCTCCCCCCACCCTTTTAAAAAAAATTTAGAATCTCACTCTTTTTCTAACATCCAATAATTTCACATCAGATGTGTGCTTATCCTAGGTAAAACATTTAAGGATTTTTGGTGTAGGAATAATCATGTGTTAAGAGTGTGGTTTTCATTTATTTAACTCACAATTGCATAAAATGTGCAAGAACTTGTGGAAACTTATAAAATCTAAAATTTTAAAAAATGAATTTTTTTTGTTTAGGCTAAACATCTATTGGTTTTTTTTCTATTTGGGTTTTTGGAAGTTTTAATTTTGAATGAAAGCACATTACACTATCCATAAAATGCTATCACAAGGTAATTTTTGCAAGACTTTGAAATTTGTAATTGGCCATGTGGTTATATATAATCAACTAGAATGAAAAAGGAGTCAACATTATAATGGTATATATAAGTTAACTACATTGTACGAATTTCATGCATAGTTTTTATAACATAATGAACTTTCAAAGGAGTACCCAAAAGCTTGTAATAGTCCATAATCAATGAATATGGGCTCCATGCACCTTCATATGATGTCTTTTAATGAATAAAGGATTCAATGGGAATATGACGTGGTAAATTAATACCAAGGAGGACTTTTTGAAAGGATTTTGATGATCACAATTTTTTTTATGTACTTTGAATTATGGTTTTTTTTATTAAGTCTTTTCTTTAACAAAAATAATATTTTAGAAATTCATCTTTCAAATTTAAGTTCTCCATAAGGTAAACTAGGGTTGATTTTTTTTTAATAATAAATCTTGAATGATATGTAAAATGACTTATGTGATTCAAAGTATCTTGCCTTCACACTACATTCATAATGAATTTATGCAATTATGGACTTTCACATATGCCTAAAAGTGTTACACCTTAGTGTGCTTTCATCTTTTTAGGTCTCCATTCCATTCTTCATTTTTCATATTTTCCTTGATTTGCTTGGTTTCAATTTTCCTCTAGGTATCTTGTTTGATTTTTTATCTTTTTTTTTTTTCTTGTCTACCCTCAATTCCTAATACATATTAGGACTTATTAAGTATTAAGGTTAGGATTATCATAATCCTCTTGTTTCCCTTATGGGATTTTCAGTTATTTTTTAGTTTTTCTTTAGTTTGATTTACTTGGGAGTTTTCAATGTGTGCATATAATGTGGAGAAGCACATGCATTGGCATTCAAATTAACTATTTTACCAATAAAATTTGGGAGATTTATTTTTAGTACACTATATCATACATAGTAATGTGGGATGTTATATATGATTTAATAAGACCAACCAAACCATATATTTACATGTGTC
>Ga0209208_10000754_pt1 | contig 43722 bp, 25 predicted proteins | sample S1TSphfallax_3_FD_187694 | JGI IMG/M metagenome (GOLD analysis project Ga0209208, IMG submission 187694) | Host-associated microbial communities from peat moss isolated from Minnesota, USA - S1T2_Fd - Sphagnum fallax MG (SPAdes) (version 2) | ecosystem: Host-associated > Plants > Peat moss >...
TATAAATTCCCAACTTTGGAAGTGTTGGGCTTCACCCCCACACTTGGCCAAGTGTGGGGTTGCGACAGGGAGTCAAACTAGCAATGTGACTTCCGACCATTAAAAGTTGAGAATCGACCCGACCTCGGTGTGTGCAGGTGGAGTGCGACACATGATTGGAAAACTATCAACGAGAGCTACAAGTTTGTTTTAGACCTCATCCCAATCCGAGGTTTGAGCAAAGAGTTATGAACTCACAAAGTCCTGAGAATCTAAATCGGGACAGTTTCGGAACTCCTCCTCAGGAATCCCGGGACAAAAAACCATTCGGATGTGGGTGTCACAGAGTAATGCAGAGAATACTATATGGGGGAAGGTGGTGGCTTCTCCCGAGTCCAGGCCGTGGTGAGTCTTGTGAGTCTTGTGAGTCCAGAGTTGCCCGTGGCTTGTCTTAGCACTAAGGATGCTTCAGAATGCGAACTAACCAACTTGTTGGTTGGTTTGATGCAGGTGCGAGTGAGTAACTAAAGCTTGTCCCTCTTCTTAGTCCCATCCCGAAGCTTCAGCACACCCATTTACCCCTTTTAGTGCTGAGAGCTAGGAGTGTGCCCTTAAGTCCCCATAATTTCGCTGTTTTAGAAACCAAGGCCCATCTCGGGCCTAACTTGGGATTTGGGAGCGCATCAAAAAACCCCATTGTGATTTGCCCTCAAGTCAACTCTACATGAATGTCTTCCTAGCCTTTGGATTGGTCCTCCCTTGCACTTTGTGAGCCTGGAATTTCTTTTGACATCTCAAGTTTCTCCTTGAGTGCGAAACCCACTCTTTTGTTGCCTTAGTGGAAATGAAAATGGGACAATCAGATTGTCTTCATTTGAGGAAGTTAGTGTCATAGGAACTTCCTCCTCTTGGGTTGATTATTTTCTTTTATCCATTGCAAGGGACACTTCTTTTCCCCTTTGGTGGACAGCTCTCTTTTTCCAACCCACCTTGGTAGCTTTCCTTTGACTTGGTTTTGGGGGAGACAGATCTCCTTTCACAAAAGCCCTTATAGCCTTTCCCTGGTCAGTGTTCAAATCCTCACCTACTATCATTGTCCTGAATTTGGCAAGTTCCTGAACCTTGGCCTCCTAGGCCTCTTTCTCTTTCCCTTTCTTGAACTTGTACTTATCTTTATGCTTATTAGCAACAACCAGAGTTCGAGTTGTGTCCATCATGCCCCTTGTTTTCCAAGTCTCTCGTGGAGTCCTATTCTGATACCACTTTTCGCCCCTGGATGCCCCCTCAAGCACGTTCTCGCACTCTTCAATCTCCTAGAATGAATCTAAACCATTTGCACAATGGCCAAACTACAAGCTAGTGAATCCCTACCCAAAATCCTAATTTCAGATTAATGCCCTAACCTAGGTTTTTCCCTTGCATTGAAGGCGAAAGGGACTCAGCCCAATGCAGACTTTCAATTTGGTCCAATGCTTTGTTGCCGGGAGTCCTTTGACCCTGCCCAACCACAAATCTACATTTAGATCATTTCAACAAGGACACCAATGTCCTCTCAAAAACCCTTTGCCTAACTTATTACTCTTATGTGCCAAGCAGCAGCTTATCACACCAAGAGTCGACCATGAATTGACAATCTTGTCGCACAACCCATGCCAACATGAGGGCCGCCCCATGATGGTCCTGACATGGGCTCAACTGGGTGAGTCTACTTTTGGTCTTGCCCATAAGGGCATGTCACACTGGCCTTGAACCAACCTGAATTTGTTTCTAAAAGTCAAAAAAATGTGGAAAGAACTGTAAAAGAACCAGTGGTTCGTTCATGAAAACTGGGAGTTGTTTGAGGGTTTTGAAATACCTAGAGCTGTTGGTTCTTCGATTCTGCTGTTTTTGAAATACTCGCAACCTGTCAGTTGTTCGATTCTGATTTTAAAAAAGAAAACCTGGAACCGATGGAGAAGTTCTCGGACTGATTTTTTTGAATTACCCAAAACAGCCACAGTGTTGTCCTCATGGTATGGACTTTTAAACATACCAGACTGGTCCTGGTATTGGGGTTGTGTTTTTTCCCCCATACCTGGCAGGTACCGTAGTACCTTTTCAGGTTTGGCACTAAGGTGCCAAATAATTAATTTAATTCTTAATTCTTAATTCGGCGGTTAAAATTTGAATTCTGAAAATTTCAGCACTCTGTATTAAACTTGTATTAAACTTATTATAACCAATTGTTTACAAAAGATAAATCTAGTGCTTTTGTGGGGATCGAACTTGGTTGGCTGCACAAATTTTTAAAATTTTCGTCATAACTAAATATTAATATCTGAAAAATTTGGCAAATTAGAAAATAATTTAATTTATGCTGAACCTGAAAAGGTACTACGGTATTGGTATTAAGTAAAATTTTAAAACTTGCACACCAGTCCGGGCCTGGTTAAGAACAGGCATAAGGCAGGTTATATGGTTAGTTCTTACCCCAGGTCCCATACCAGAACTTTCACACTTTAAATCAAGAATTTTTCGAAAGTTGATTTATGTGTTGCAGGATTTACAAATTGTAATGAAAAAAAAGGCAACAAACTTATTAGCTACTAGCATAGTAATAAATAAGTCAAACATCAAAGAAGGAAAAATGATTTGAACAAAAGGACAAAATAATAGTTAATTATGTGAAACAATAATTAGTTATTCAAATCAATTAATCAAGATGACATGCATAATAATGCCAAAAAGCCACTAGACATTTACAATCAAGGTTCATACTGGTATAAGGTTGATATTGCTTCAGGTTATAGCTGACTGGTATGTTCTTCAATATCAGTACTCATACCAGTACTTTATACCCAGTTGTAGTCTATATACCTACAATATGGACATGGAACTGGGCTGTTCAGGAGGGGCTTGTGCAAGGCAGTATTTGGGGACCCAAATTCTCAAAAGAGTCCCGTTCAAGGTACTCACTGGGTCCAAAGAATGTGGTACAATTTTGCTATTATAAAGGGACTGTTGAAATTCATTTGAGAGGAGATGAGGCACTTGGGTGCAAGGTGCCATCCTCTCTTGATGCAGAAATTTCAGTGAGGGTAAGGCAGGATTGGAGCATAAAGTAAAGAAATTCTAGTTGTTCTTTATGTTCATATAAGGAGCAATGGTCCCTGCCCCAGACTGGGCTTGCCCATTAAAAAGAATTAAGAGGCACAAGGAAAGCCATCTGGGTAATAGAAATCTGTCATACTTTTATCTCATGCGGTTGCCAGAGACAATAGCCAGGGCATATCCCCTAGCTGGTCTTTAGTGTTTGTTCTGGTATATCCATCTAGGCCATGTTCAAGAGCCTGATCAGTTTTTGCTAGGAATTTTTGTCTACCATGATCCATGTCGAGATTGAGATCATGACAAGTTAAGAAAAATGTTCTAGTTTATGCTTTACTTAACTTAGAACTAGACCCTTTTTTCTTTGCTTAGATCCTTGGCTTTGGGAGGAAAAAAACTCTTTTCTAGAGTAACTTCCTCAGATCCTTGACTTTTGGGAGGGTCCCAGAAGATTAGACAGTGGCAGCACCACGAGCATGGCACAGGGTCTTAAGTCCCACAGCAGCTAAACAATCCAAACAGATGAGGACCACAACTGATCCAGCCAGCCAGCATAGGAGACAACAATAATCAAAACAACCAATAAATTGTTGTTGATGATGTTTGGAACATCTGATATTGTTCAGAAGGCTCTGTTTGGCTTATTAAAAACACTCTGCGACTCAAAAGATGCTGCTGTTTCTAGTACTTGTTGTCGCTGAAGTTCAGTTCAGTCCAGTCCAGTCCAGCTTTGGAGGAGCTGCTTCATCATGTGCAGGATGTTCTTTGGACAGGGCCTGACTGACAGTCACCACTCATTTCCAGCCAGGTTCTACTCAGTGTTTTTTTCCCTCAATTTTGTGATGTTGCTGAAGTGATAATCATCCATAAGTATGTTTAGCCAAGTTTGACAATATTCAAAATATCATAGTAGAAAGTCTTAAGCACCCTTTCATACTGGAAGAAACTGTGGAGATTTTTTGCCATATTCTTTCACTGAAACAGGGAATTTGTGAGGGAATATATTTTTTCACAAATTGGCGAAAATTTCTCACCTAAAAAGACTTGTTCTATTCAGTGTTTTTCTTAGGAATTAATTTGTTTAGCCAAAGTGTCAATCATCCATACGAAGATGTAGAAAAGTGACAATTGACCCTTTGGAAGATTTAGCCAAATTTGGCTACAAACCATGTATGAACTACAAAACTTTAATCATCCTTCTATACTTTTGCCTGCACACTGAAAACCAAATATCAAAATCTGACAATTTTCACACTTACCCCCCTTTATTTTAGCTATTGAAAACCTCCAAATCACTTAATTTTCGAATTTTTCAGTTTTACTTTCACTTTTCGATGAAATTTCACCAATTAAAAAAGCAAAGTTTCTAATCGGCTCACTCATTAAAATCAAGACTTCTATAGGTCCTCAAACTAGTTTGGTCTTGCTACCTAGTTGTGGTTCTTGTCCAACCTTTTGGGCATTTGGGTGGTGATCTAGGTTTGGGACATATATATATATATATATATATATGTTGATTCTCACCATTTGGCAATAAAATAATCCAGTCTCACTCATACAAAGGTTTTTTGTTAAAAATACGCACAAAAATCACCAGATATTGAGGAAACGTTTTGTGACATCAGCATAATTAGACAATAGGTTCCAGCAGTTTGCCAAAATATAAACATTTCTACTCTCCTCCCTGACCTTTCTGGTGAGATCTAGTTTTGATCTTTAGAACAAACTCTTTCATTCACAGGAAGATGCTTGACTGATCTTTGAATTGCACTGAAAGATCCCTTCCTTTCATTGGAGCAAACTCCTTAGAATTAAGTGGGTGAAAATTCTGTAATTTTCAGTTGATGTAAATAAAGATTAAGTTTTTTGAATCTAAAGAACCCAGTTCATCAAAAAGAAAGAAAGAATGAGGACTTTATCTTTACTAACGAAATGCCAGTTTATCATCAACATGGCATTCTTCAAAGCCAAAATTTAACCCATGTATTCTGTGGTACCAAAGTCATGAATGTTGATTACTTTTGGAAGAGTAGAATTTGAATTAAATCTGTCAGCAGTCAGGTATTTTCAAGACTCACTTGATGGCTGATCTAGTGGCAAAATTGTTGCAGAGATACTTCTTCACAATGAATTCATTCATTTGTGCCATTCCAAAAAAAAGAAAAAGAAAATGTTGCAGAGGTCTTTCCAAACAGCAAAGTTTCATTAAATTAACCCCATTAAAAGAAAGGTTGAAATACTTAAAACTCCCAAACCTATCTAGAACCCAAATTATATGGTTAGAATGATCTTTTGGACCACTAGTTAGGCTTCTGACAACTTGACAAAAACTTTAAAATCTTTGGAGGACAAAACTAACGTCAATTGGGCTCTGGCCCGGGTGCTGTTTGGCCCACTTAATGACGCTAAATTGTAAGTAAGTAAGTAAGTAAGTAAGTTTCCATAAAAAATTTAATTTGCTTTACACATGTACTTATGAATTATCTGCATATTAAGGTAGGTGTTTGTTTGTTTGCTATGTATTTTTTTGTTTGGATGTGACCATGCCATACAAGCCTCCCAAACCATGACCCCTGCCCACTCTGCTTTTAGTACCACCGGAAAGCCTTTCATGAGCTAGTGTGCACATTTGCCATTTCACAAATTATTGGACTAATGGAGCAAAAGTTATCAAATTTAGAATTATTTTCATCTCTGGAAATTTACTAAAAATTAGATTTATTTATTTTTTAAACAAATTGGGTTTTCTAGACTTTGAAGAATTTTGAAGCTAAGTCTACTAAGATTGGAATAGTTTTGGGATGGGGCGACCTTATAGAAGGTTTAACATACTTTGGCCAAATGGCACAAGGTCCCAATAGTGTTAATGTAAGGTATGAAGGAAAACATTCCCTCCTATTTTATCTCAAATCAAATAGTACAATCTTGCAATTCTAGCAATTGCTCTATGGGTTTGTGGACAATGCGTGCTGATTCAACTGTGGGGTTGCACTTGCTGCATTCCATAAATCCATTTACTATGGACCAAAGTAAATCAAATATCTAGATGTTTGGTCAAGGGTATTAAGGTATTCTTTTTTTTACTATATACATTCTTTTTAAAATTCAATCAAGTTTCCTGTAATAGGTGTAAACTAAATATTACATAGGACTACTTTGGGTTATCTACCTTTGGTATGTAGACCTACCTAAGGTATGTAGGATTGTAAAGTCTGAGTTTGGTGTCAATGGAATTTTAAAGTATGGTGTAAAATAACTTTCAATAAAGTTACAAAAAGGTACAAGAACTTTAACCTAAACCTCAAATTTTGATATATGGGAAGGTGTAAGTACTAAATTATGTTAAATGTCCCTTGACCAATATATAGTTTGAAAATTTTGGAGGCCATTAGGTACACCTTTAGGTTCATTTTGTGCTGTCCAAATAGATGGGGGAGTTTTTTTTTTTCAAATGCTCACTTCTTACTGAGACCTAGAAGGTATACCAAAGAGATTAGACCTATAGAATATCGGTTTTCATGTCGTACTAAGACGTTCGAATGTGTGATTAAGGACATGATGTTTTCATGGTATGCAAAGACATAAAATCATTATTCAATAGGATTTTTAGGGAAAGAAGTCTTGTGTGGAGAATGACCTTTTGTTTGACCATATTCTTCCACGTTACTTTTACCAAGATACAACACCGCAATGTTGAATGAGATAACCAGCTCAAGCCTGCAACAAACTGACCCCTTTCAACATGTCACGTATTTTGGATTTGAAATTGTAAAACAATCTGACTCATCTAGTGAAGTCCCATAGTACTAAGGTGATTTAATCACAAACAATCTATTCTATGATCCAAGGAGGTTTGCGCACTACAGTGACCTTTCTTATATTTCAAAAACATCCAAGCATAACAAAAATCTCCGAGAAACTTTGGATTGGAAGAAGGTGTTTCCATACTCAATAGACATATAGGTCTTGGAATCTATAAATGTAGATCTAGGAAACTAGAGACCAAAATAATAATAATAAACTAAAGATTCTTGATTTTTGCCATAGCCCAAAATTCTACTATAACAAACTTTTTTCCCCCAACTTCTTGCACTTATTTTCACTTACTCCTATACTCTGTGTGACCCACACTCCAACAAAAGATGACCTTGTACGTCAAATGATTTCAGTACATTTTGAGTGAATTCAGTGAAGTGAATGAGATCTAATGGGGATATACGGATTTCAGTACATTTTGAATGAATTCACTGAAGTGAATGAGATTTAATGGGGATGTACTGAATTCACTGGTCTAATGAACAAGGATTAATGAACTACACCAACTACCACTGTACATGAAATGCACTGGTCCCTAATGGACATACACCAAAGGGGGAGAGGAGGGATGGGGCCCAAAAAGCTGGGTACTAGGTAGGTGTGGAGAGGGTTACTTGGAGGAGCACCACCAAAAGTATTAAGAACCAGATGATGAGAATATTCCAAGGGCAGGGGAACATATGAGCAATTGAAGTTAGTAATCAAGTGTGGGAAGCTTGAGAAGAAAGCTTCTGGAACACACCCCCATTTGCCATGAATTACACATGTGATGATGGGAATATCACAGAACATGCATGTTTTGTCCAGTTCTAACTTTGGATTCTGTAGGTTATGGCTGGACCACAGTTGTTTTTAATGTACAGACTCTTGTGTGTTGTAACTTAGGTGAAATGACTCCTTTTTCTGGCCAGCCCGCTTTCCAATTTCCTGATGAGAACATTCACTAGATGAGTCAGATCTAGGATGATAAATCCTACATCTTCTCATCCATTTCCCTAGGATGAGTGGGAAATTTTGGTTATTCCATTTCCGACTCCATCCTGGAATACTGCACTTCACTCCTTCCTACAGAGAGCAGTATATAAAAAATGAACCTCCAGGTTATCTAGTAATATCAAATTTGAGATTGACATAAATAATAATGAACTATTGGGAACCATATGAGAATATACCAAGGAAATAAAAAGGGGTGGGGGGAAGGAGATATTATTGATAATGCATAATATTTGAATATTTTAAAGAATTCAAGAATTACATTTAATTATATAATTTTTGAATTGACACTATATAACTTTGGATTAATCCAGAGCTTTTTCCCTGGGCAAGGGGTTTTAGTATGCATTTTGTTCTTCTCATCATCAGAAGTACTAGTTTTATTATGCTGAAATGGTTGGTCTAATTTCCTCACATGTTCTTGGGATGTATCATGTTCTGTGGACCAGCCATTTTTTAAAAACAAATTCCCTCTCAATTTTTTGATGTAGCCTAGTATCATTAATGACCATCCCCTCTTTTCCAAAAATTTGGTGGATTTTTCTTCCCAAAAAACGGGGGACTTGTGACAGAATAGTGCTTTCTAAGTTTTGAGGATAGAAATTTGGTAATATTTGCCACAAACAAAATCACTGGAATGGGTTAATTTTCGGCTGTTGAGTCCAGACAGATAGTTCCTCCAAGTTCCTACCCAACACCAAAATTGGCAGTACCTTCATAACGTTGTCCATCCCTGGATATATGACAAGAGAGGTAGCGTAACTTATTGCAGCTCACGCTTGCCAAAAGTGCTGGCTGCTGTTTTTCTTCCCTTTGTCATTTTGTCGTCAGAGACCTTCTTCTAGCTACCAGAACCTCAAAAACTACCTACTATCTCCTTCTCAATGAGTACATTCAGGCTTATTGACAAATCGGGCCAGATTGTGGCGAACTAGGTAGATTAACTGTGATTAAGTCTGGCCAGGTTAATTATGAGAGACTCATTAGATGCCACAGATGTGCACCCAAGAAACCGAACCCCATGCAGCACATCAGTTCCAATTGGCATGTCAAGCAGGTCCCAAATTCTTTTGTATTTTGCCCCCCCCAGTGCAAGGTGAAACTAAGAAGCTGTTCTTGCCAATCGACTTATGTGGATGGTATTAACTAGCATTACTACACTGGTACCTTCAACTTCTTGAGTAGCAAGCCTCTTAGAGCTAATAATTCATGGAGGAAATTGTTAAGCCTTGATTGAACTCAGAGACCCTGATTAGGGTAGGGATGGGATGCCTATAATGTTTAGAAGCAAACCCCAAAAATTCGGGGTTTTCACAATGGTAATGGTGAGTTCACTCATGGTCACTTTTAACTAGGGGGGAAGTCACAAGAACACTGTTGAATTGGAGGCCATGTGGTCCCCACTTTGAGGAGCTTTTTAGAAGAAGCCATTTGAGGAATGTGAAGCTGTCATAAGCACTGGTAGCAAGTAGGTATTAATTCTGGTCATCACAGCGGCCGAATCTGTCGGTAGGTGTCAGAGTAAAACAGAGTTCATGTGGGTCCATTTCTACGGTCCACTTGTGGGCAACGGGCCGGATGGCTTTCTCATGAAACTCAACAGGCGCTGTCAGACTACTCCAGACGGGCTTCGATGATTCCAGCTATCTCTCAGTTGTCCACTTGTGGAAGGTATTTACTGGAACATGATTTGTTCCTTTGCCCCTTAGTGACCCACTTTGGGTTTTGCTCTTCTGGCTCGTACTTGGGGTTTTCCTCTCTGTTTGTTCCTTCACTTCCCCTTTTGCTGGGTGTTTTGTTTGATGGAGCTTGTCAATGTTTCATCATTATTTACTACTTCCTAATAGAACCTATCTTTCTAGCTGTACACATTAGTAAACTCTCCCACGTGCTGCAGCTGTGGATGCTAGGCTTGGGCGAGCCAGGATGTATTTGGTGCCACGATAAAAAAGAATCCCCAAGTTTTTTTGTTTTGGGGGGGGGGGGGGGGTTTCTTCTAGACATTAGACTTATTGGGTTAAGTGCCCCATGTAAGGGATGCTCATTCATTGTCCAATCGACATCGAAATGTCACAGAACATTATATTTGTAAATTAATTTCCATTTGGTGTTACAAGTAGGATTAACTCTTTTCTTTAGCACTTATGAATGTATTAAAAGGAGTTTGATTTTGACTATGATGCCCCCCCGCCCAGCAGACATTGAGACAAGCAAATCACCTTTTGACTTGCTAGCGCAACCTGCACAATCACATTAAATATTAACCTCAACAATCTCATGTCAAGTTTTGTTATTTGGCCCCAATGACATAGAACCCACCAATGCACCATCCAAAAAATCTTGTTCTAGGATTTTTTGGATGGGATGAAAGCCAACCCCAAGGTCCTTGTCCCCTGGGGTAGATGGGCGTTTTTAAAAAAAATTCTCACACCTCCTTGACCCCCCAATGGTCGACCCTCCATCCTACCCACCACCCCCGGCAACCTACCAACCCTCTTCCCTCCTTGAACTTATCTACCCACCTCTACCTACCAACCCCCTTCCCACCTACCTACACCTTTTTCCTACCGACCCCTTTTTCTTAATGGCTTCTCCTCATGCTCTTCCCTGGATGGCAACATTGCTAAAGCTAGCTTTAGCATTGCAATTTTTTCATTCCATGGTCATTATTGTGATTGCCATCATTGTCTTCTCAACTTTGGCATCGCAATGGTCCCACTCTCTATTGCCTCAATCAAGTAAGCTTTTAATCTTGGTGTTCTTCTAGTGCTTGTTTTCCTAATGTTCTCGCTCTAATCCTAGTATTCTCTTGGTGCTCTTATTCTAATCTTGGTGTTTTCTTCTTGATGTTTGCTCTCCTAATGTTCTCTTGGTGCTTTTGATATGATCCTAGTGCTCTTCTTTTGATGCCCTTATTATGATCCTAATGTTCTCCTCCTAGTGATCTCAATTTGATCTTGGTGTTTTCTTGGTGCTCTTGCTTTGATTTTGGTGCTCTTTTTCTAATGTTTGTTTTCTTGGTGTTCTTATTTTGATCATGGTGCTCTTGATTTGATCCTTGTGCTTTCTAGGTGTTGGTGTTCTAATGCTTGCTCTCATGTGCTTGTTAATCGAATTGATCTTAGTGTTCTTGTCATCTTAATGTTTTTGTTGGTTGAATTAATCTTGGTGTTTCGACTGTCATGGTGGTTTTGTTAGTGGTCTTGTTAGCAGTCTTCCTTTTGCTATAGATCATACTCTATATTGCCGGTTATCTCATTGTTTTTTTCATTTTCATTTGATTGTGTTCTTTATATTTTTATCAAGTTTAATTTTATTGAATTTTCTTAGTAAGATGCAAACTCACAAGAAGTTCAAGTAATCTCCAGAGAAAACAATTATTGAAGGCATTTTTTATGCACCAAATGTTGTTAAATAAAATAGCAAGTTGAACAATCACTTGTAATCTTCATTCCTCCCATAATTTTATGCTTATGTTAATTCTTTGCCCCACTAACTTTTCACATTGAAAATGTGGGTGGGGTTTTTTTTTTGGCTAATTTTTTTTATGGCAATACCTTAATGGCCAAAAGTTTAACCTTATTAATAGTCACTAGTGTATGTGTAATACCCGCATTGCCTATGTAAGAAACTTATTTGTAATCATTGGTGCAATACCCTCATCTTTTAGATAATTTATTAAGACATTTTGAATTTTTCCTTTATTGTTCTTTTTTTTTGCTGGTTTAACTCAACAAATGTGTCACATGGGGTTGCCAAGGAAGGCATGACTTGGGAGAAAGATGGGCATAGGTTTATTTACAACATTGAAGCTTGTAATGCATCCTATTTGGCCAAATATTTGATTGTGAAACATTTGCATCAAAAGCATGATATTTTCATAGATTTGAGGTAGTTTGGGTGCCCATCTATTGAGCAAAAGGGGCCATGTTGACAAGAGCATGCATCAATGAATGCGCAAGTCTTGAACAATCAATTTTCCAAGTTTTGATGTAACAAGCAAAAGGCTATTGCTTGAGCAAAGGCCCGTGTCACACATGATTGGGATCAGTTACAAAGTGATGCACTACAAATAAAAACAACATCAAAATCTACATTGGTCAGATTGGTTTCTTTTGAACTGCTTGCTCTTTTAGGCATTCCCACATGGGGTGTGGGGTCCATGCCCCCCAATGTGGTGACTAAGTTAAAAAAGGACAATGATTTTGTTAATTTAATTCGAATTAGCAAGGTTTTCTATGCAAAAGGACATGTGGGATGTTCAAAATTGGATAAAATCTTCAAACAAAAAGGAATGAGAAAAGGAAATCACTCTAGTTGTTCATTATCATGAAACAAAAATGGTTCATGGTCAGTAAATGATTCAAATTTCTCTTGAAAACAATCCAAAACCAATGTTAATTCCTACATAAAAAGAGGTATGAACAATATTTCTTTTTTGTCTCACTCAAGTTTTGAAAATAAAATTTACGATTTTATATATTTTTCACCACAATTAATTAGTTAAAAATTGGGGGTTTTTTTTAAATTTGATTTGTTCACCTTCTATGCAATTATATATATACATGATGCAATTGTTTATTTCTAAGAAATGAACCCTTTTAAAGTTGTTTGTTGATATTAACATTTCTTTTTCCATGATTATTATGAATCTATCATTTTTTCCCCAACTTGGGAATTTGCATTTGTCTAAGGTTTGGGTTCATACAATACCACCATTAAGGGGTCCATGGTTAGATGCAAATTAAAATACATTTGTAACCACTAAATAACTACCAAATTTGGCTATTAGGAATGCAATGTTTTTTTTCCCATGTGTAATCATTTATTCATGGTATGGTATTGTTGTTTAATAAGTGTGGCAAGATGAAGTTGTGGGTTAGTGTTTTAGGATTAAAATAGTAATATTGACATGAAATGGGCTACACCACTTTTTGTGTATGATTAACATGGGGCGAATTCCATTGTCTCAATCTCTTCAGGTCCAAAGGCAAAGTCACAATTTTTCAATGTGGAGTCAATATGAAAAAATGGGTTTAAGCATGGAAGCCAAAACAAGGTGGCAATTGAAATTGCATATATCCCCCATGCAAAGGTATCAAATTTTTTGGAGGGTGAACAAAGGGGTATGCAAACCCAGTTGAATGGAACAAAAGGAAAAACTTGGCCCTATAAAAAACAATTGAAAAGCCAACAATCAATAATCACCTTGGACATTTTTGGTATAGTATAACTTCGCCTAATTTGTGTTTTTGACATATTGAATGTTATATCACATGCCCTTGTGTAAACTAGTGTAATTGGATTATGTTTTGTAGATATCAACATGGGTATGGGCCATAAAACCGTTGTGGAGAACTTAGCCACAGAAGGTCCATAAAACATGGTTGTTTGGCCCACTTTTTGGTCAAGTAGTTATACACATGGCTTAAGGTTGTGGAGATCATTGTCTATCATCAAATAGACACCCAATCCAATGGAAAGCTCGCACATTGTGCACATGACCTTGAATCCACTTCACAAATGTCTTTGTATGCTCCACGTATGTCACAAAGTTTAGATCTTCAAAGACTACATATGGAGCTAATTCGGATTAGGGTACATGGTGAAACAAATATATGACAAACATAAAACAATTTGATGGGCTTGAATCAATGCAAGGGAACTCATGACCAAGGATGATTTCATCAGGTTACATGAAATTGCCTATTTGGATCAAAAGCACAAAAGGGGTAGTTGGTAGTGACATAGGAACACAAAAATTTCTATTCAATAATGGGTATGTGTTCATCCAAATGATGTCTTCTATTTTCAGGACATAGATGAGGTGAATGAAATTCAAATCCCTTTCAGCATTAGGATTTAAACACCTACACAATTTGAAGCCATGCTCAAGTTAAGTCATAAGAAGGCTATTCCATGGATGCCACATTTTCCACCAATGACATGAAGTATCATTTCTTCACATTGATAGCATTTGACATTCATTAGGTAAAAGCAAACTACACTATCCATCTTTGCACATCACAAAATAGAAATCCAGTACCTCTTATTATGGTAATGTCTCCTAAATTAATAAGGAAATTTATTAAAAAAGAATCATAGTTACAATATAAATTGTTATAGGAAGTTAATAGCAAAAAATAAAAACCAAGTGACCATCTTTTGGTCTTTGAGGGACTTTTAAATTTGTGTTTCATCTTGTGTCACAGTCCATTCACATCATAACTCTTGGAATATTAAATGAAATATGTTATGGTACTTTACCATAAGTTGTATATCAAATGAAAACAAAAATTTTATTGGGACTTATTGGGGACATGATTATAAATGAGAGTATGCATTTATGTACTTTTGAAAGCCCCATAATTCATTATCCCATTTTCAATGTCAAAAATTTGAATTTGATGGAAAAAATTTCTTTCAAAGTATTCAACAATGTATTAAGAAAGGAGGGCAAGGAATATTTCTTGCAAAAAAATGATTTTTGTTGACATATTTTTTGTGAAAGTTTTGATAACATTAAAAACGATGTAAAAATGGACTCCTATCATGCCACTTTTGGTCCACCTTAGCTTGCTTTCACCCCATTGCACTAGGGTGCCCATTGCTTGGGTCATCACTAGCCAACAAACTTGTGATGATTTGGTGGAATGGTTGATTCCATTATGAACAAAGCTTGTAGCAAAAAAGCCTAGATGGAAACCATCACGTTTCATTGTGGATGATGTTCCATAAGAGTTATGGGCATTATGGTGAGTTTTACTATGTCTTCATATATTTTCATAGTTTACACATATTTGCATTGGGTTAGGAATGCATACCATAATGTTTTTAAAATTATTTTTGAAAGATTTGATCTGTATGTGCGATTCAAGATTGTGTGGAATTAAAATCATGTCTTGATTTTCCTTTTTGCTTGGCATGTGTTGAAAGCATGGTGGCTATGGTTTATGAAGACAATAAAAGATGCGAAGGTGAGGCGTACTTGATTGTTTACACATTATGATCATGTATGTCAACCTTAAAGAGATGATTCAATCTTTCAAGGCAAGTAGGAGGGAGAAGGTGGTGGACATCTTTGATAGCCTTAAGCTTGACAAATGTATGGATTATATACTTTTGGTCTTATTATTGCCAACTTGGTAAGTTATTAGCCCACCCTACATTGTTTGCCAAGATCCAAGGATTTTTGAATGTAGTATGAATTATTATGCTAGTTTTAAACCTATAAGAATTAACCCATGGCCTTCAAATGCAATGTGCATGTCCATGTAGACTTGTGGATGGTGGGATTTCGTCAAGTGCCACACTCAAATCAAAATACCTAAGTTAGCATAAAATCTTACTATGGGGCTTTGAAGCAATGGTTCTCTTTTGTTTTAAAAGGTGCCCCATTGATTGATTAGTGTGGAAGTTAACTATGACTATGGCATGCATTATATGCATCAAACAAATATGAAGAGGCAAGGGTTCTTAAAAAATAAGGTTGCGACACAACTTGTGGTAGTAAGTGTGGGGAAAAAATTCATGATCCTATGCATAGATCATTAATATGATTCAACCAATTGTGGTGGGTGACAATAATGTTAATGCATGGATGGTGTGGAGCCAGCACCATCCTAGTGTCATTTACAATCTTCATGCCCATTTCACTAAATATGTATCTTGCACATGAAAAGTGGGTGTTGCAAAAAAAAATAGTGTAATCACTAAGTTTTTTTCACAACAGTTGACCTTTCTCCAAACAATATCATTGAATATTGTGGCACTTGGTATCCATGATCAACCATAGTAGGTTCAAGGCAATGTTTGTGGACCCAACACATTTGCAACTTGATGATGGGTCTTTAGAAAAAATTGAGGGTTACAATGAAAACATGGTTGAAAAGGCTAGTGTCATAGTCATTGGTGGCTTCTTGGTGGTGGATGACAATGGCCCCTTTTCTTATGATTGTATTGACACTCATGAAGACAAATGGTCATTTACCCCCATCGACTGAGCCCTATTTTAGTTATGGGATACAATGGCCAAAAATACCAACGGGTGTAAGGAGTTGGTTAGTGTCCAACTTTGTGACCATGCAACATCACGTCTACAAATTGTTGCATTGGACATTCGGAACCTTTGTGTCACACATCCCAATGAAATAATGCACCTCAACATGGTCTTTAATTGAGTGGAGGATGGCTTGGGCAAATCAATTGGTTGGTTGAAAGATTGGCATGAAACTATGTTGAAGCATGCAAATTCCTGTAACAAGAGGATTCAAGAGCAGAGTAATGCTTTAAATTTGAAGGAAAGGATCACAAAAAATAATATACCATGTTCCTTGCATTTGTGACTACCAATTGGTTAAACTTCATTTAATATGTTATGCAAAACATTCATCTTGATTAAATTGAAGTGAGTTATAAAAGAAACCTAATAATTTATTCATAATATTCACATGCAAAATGATGGGTTAACATCATTAGATATAAGTAATGCAACAATTCCAAAGTCCCAAGTAATTCCCATGTGTATTAAATGAATTAGATGGAATAAAATAAAATAAAATAACCTTGATTGTATTACAATTAATTCAATGCATTTGCATTATCCTGATGGGGGTTAATGCACAAGTGAATTGAGTTGGATAAATTATTTTCAATATGTCATTAGGGTATTGCATACCAACAAAATAATTTATGGCATTTCCATTACCTTGCTAAGGGTATTGCACCTATGGCTTGCATAAGTTGTCGCAACCCTAACCTTGGGCTCACGATCAAGGCTAGGGCTTGCAAGGGTGCGGGCCAAGAGGGAAGTTTGGGAGTCACATCTCATGCTCCCGGGAATGTAGAAAAGTGTGAGGGAATGAACCCTCACACTCCCAAGTGAGTTCCCACTTTGGGAGTTAGAGTTTCGATGGATTTCTGAACTTTTAGAAAGCAATTGCAGAAGTTAAAACCGATTGGATTGGGATTTCCTTATATCATTGAAAATATCTTAGAATGTAAATGTCTAAAATGGGTTCGCATGACCCATTTGGACACTTAAAACGTAAGTTATGGCCAAAAGAAAGGCCGAGAGTCAAATTTGCAATTTGACTCCGGACCATTAAAAGTTGGGAATCACCTTGATTTCCTTGTGTGTAGGTGGTGTGCAACATATTGTTGGAAATGTCTCAACAAAGGATACAATGTTGCTTCAAACCTCATCTCAATCGAAAGTTTTCACACAAAGTTATAGGCCCCCAAAGTCACAGGAGTCCCAACTTTGGGAATTTCAAGACTTCCACTTGGGAGTCCTTGAACAAAATGACATTTGGGTGCTAGTCCCATGGCCAGGCATAGATTATACTATAAAGGGGAAGGTGATGGCTTCCCCCAAGTTTGGGCCATGATGAGTTTTGTGGATCCATGTTTGCCCGTGGTTCGTCTGTGCACCAAGGTGCTCTAACTACGCATTAACCAACTTGTTGTTTGGTTTGTGCAGGTATGTGTGAGTGATTGAAGTGCTTGTCAGTCTTCTTCATCCCATCCCAAAGTTCCAGCATGCCCTTCTACCCCCAAAGTGCTGCGAACCAGGGAGTGCACCCTAACTCCTTCTCTTTCCACCGTCTTCAACTTTGGGCTCATAGTTTAGTCCATGAAGGAGCTTGGGGGTGCGTCATAAGTTATTTTCAATATGTCCTCAAGGTATTGCATTGTTGACTTATGAAATAATTTCAATTGGGCTTCATGGTATTGCATAACAACAAATTAATATAATGCATTTGCATTTCCTTGATGTAGGCAATGCATAAGGGAATTAGGTTGGATATGTTATTTCTAATAACAAATGAAGGTAATGCTATAACAAAGGACGTCCTTGTACAAAAAGTGATTTCATTAAATTATGAATGAATTCACTAGTTATAGTGAATGAAACCTAGTGTGGAAGCAGTGAATTCATTGGTCTAATGAACAGGGATTGATGAAGTACACCCACATTTTGTAACAATAATTAATAATATAATAAAATAGATGAAATGAAATAGTTTCAGTTGGACTTAAGGGTATTGCAAAATATTAACTAACTAATCTAATGCATTTACATTACTTTGATGAGGGTAATGCATATGGGAATTAGGTTGAATATGTTATTTTCAATATGTTTTTAAGGTATTGCATTATTGAATTAGTTGAGATGATATATATTAACCTTTGGATGAAGGTATTGCACAACAAAAAAATAATATAATACATTTCCATTACCCCAATGAGGGTAATGCATAAGTGAATTGGGGTGGGAAAGTTATTTCCAATATGTTCTTAGCGTATTGCATTGTTGAATTAAATGAGATGAAATAAATTAACCTTTGGGTGAAAGTATTGCCCAACAATAAAAAAATCCAATGCTTTTGCATTGCTTTGATGAAGGTAAAGCACAAGTGAATTGGGGTGGGTAAGTTATTTCTAATAAGTCCGTAGGGTATTGTGTTGTTGAATTAGATGAAATGAAAATTGTTTCATAGGATTGAAGGTGTTGTACATTAAAATAAAAATTTGCAATGCTATGCATTACTCCAATGAGGGTATTGTATAAAGAAATGATGTACAATGTGATATTTTTTTGTTTGCCTTAGGGGTATTTCATTTCAAAAAAATCATCTAGTGGGTGTGCATTACCCTTATGAAGGCAATGTGATGATTAGTTAATTTATATATGTTTTTTGCAAGTTGTCTTGAGGGTATTGCACACATTTGAACTTTAATAGGAGTGAGGGAGTGCAAGGAAGGTATTGCAAAATGGTTACATTAGTGGATTAATGTGGCTTGAGTAAAGATATCAAGTTCTTTTGCAATGCCTTTATATGGCTTTGACAAATTGTTTTAATTCTCGACTTTTATAGGGCTACATTGACTATTTTATAGTTACAATCTCTTCATTTGGGTCATTGCAACATCGTTTTCGACTATTGCAGAGTTGCAAGTCTGGAAAGTAGGTAGGAAGGATGGTGGAACAACTTACCTTGTATATTGCAATACCCTTATCATCCTCTGTTGTCATTGCCTTGGTGGATATTTAGTGTGTAGGTACATAGGTAAGTAAGTAGTTGGGTGTGCAAGTAGGTAGCTGTGTAGAGAGTAGGTAGGTGGGGGAGGGAGGAGGCCAGGGTGCATAGGTGGGTAATCTAAATGTAGGTGGGTCAGTGGGACTTGGGCGGGTGTGATGGGTGAGGAAAAGAAAAGGTCCCCCAAAAAAAAACCTTGGATGAGGGAGGGAAAAAACAGGGTCAACCTGAGCTCACCATCTTGGTTAGCCCACAAACAGGGAGGGACGAAAAATGTGCACCCGTCAGTGCACCATCCATCGACATTGGTCCACTGGTGGGTGCTGGTTCACCCTGGCGCTGTTATTTGGTTCAATCTTTTTGGTATTTTATTGATAATAGCTAAGAGGGCTGCCCAAATCAACAAGATATGAAATAAGGACTGAATTGGGTGTGAGTTTTAGAATATATCTATTGGATGTATCCTTGTCTTTAAAGCAGTTCCAACAATAGCACTAAGTTGTTTATAGACTAAATTTTGGATGAATCATCGCACTAATGTGAGTCTGTAACTGTGTCTAACTAAGCAATGTAGAGTGAGGGCATCAATATATCTTGTTTTTTGTTTGTCAATCATAATGAATGGCTCAATTTCAATACCTTTTTTTTTTCGGGTACTTTGCTGCAAGGTATTTTATGGTGTTTATGGGTGAGGATGGGGAAATTTTTTGAACTCCATCTTGGATGTGTGAAATAGTTAATGATGCTCAAGTGCAAGGTGTAATTGGAGTTGCTCTTACATAAAATGATGGTCTACCTTCCAAATTGAACACTTCTTGCGCTACAGATAGTCACTAATAAGAGAGGTCCATCTTTAACAATAAAATGACCTGGACGTTGTACGTTGGATGAAATAAATTTTTAGAATAGCTTGAAAATGAATTTGGATGATTGGACCTATATATTTGTCTGCACAAGGCCCAGTAACAAAAATTGATGACTTCCGTTCTTTCCTCTTTGCAATGATTTTTTTTCATTTGTGCCACAACTAAAATAAAATCATGATGACTTCCCAATAGCTAGCCATAATGATTGGCCCAGGTGACAGCATTCAAATATTCTCTCAACTTATGGAGTTCAATTTTGCAGGTGTATGGGTGGGATGCTGAAACAATTAACACTCTATGTTGGAGGTGATAAATTCCACTAGTCCCTGACATAGCAGGTGTGGGTTTACATGGTGTAAGGGGTCCGCTTTTATTCTACAGAACTTTGCATGTCCAGTTTTGGTATGAGAACCAATTCCAAACCTCAGGTCAGTTTCATATTGGGGGTCTAGTAATTTAAACAAGGACCTCTAGTTTTCCAACCTGCCAATGGGGGTCACCAGTCACCACCCAACAGTGTTCTAAACATTAGTAGGTAGCCCCATTGTAGTAGCTGTTGACTATTGTTGTCTATCACTTCTATGACATGTTTGATTTCACTCACTTTCAAGTTAGGGATTAAAGGGTCAAACTAGGGCCCAAAGATAGGGTGACTGTTGGGATTGTGTGTTTTAGTAGTATCCCAAGGGGCTTGAATTAGTTTGTTCAGGCCAAAATCTGTCTCATATTGTAGTACCTTGGCCACTTCACCACATGTTTGTCAAATAATTAGTTTATTTTTTTAGATTCCAATTTGACAGTTACATTTTATATATTGTCAAATGTTCCATCAGATTCTTTATTTTCCTTCAGAATATTTTCCTTCAGAAAATATGTTTCTGAAAATTTTTGGGTAAAAATCTCAACATTTCTGAAAATAATATAACTAGTGTTGAACTGGCCCAGGTACTATGGCAATCGAGGTTGCCAAAGTAGTTGACAGTCCTAATGAGTGTAAACAGTCCTTCCTACTTATCTCTATAACTTAATTGACCAGGCCTGGTAAATCACACAGTTAGTTTGTGTGTCATATTGCAAAGGCAGCTTTTTTTCTAAGCGGCAGAGTAGACATCTGCTGGATCCACATTTGGTACAGTCAATTTCACTCTTATTGTGACTCTACTATAAAGAACACACTTGAGATGTGAATCAATGGTGCGAAAAATTCATTATAGTCTTGAACAGGCCCTGGTAGAACTGCATTACCACCCAACGAAATGGCAGCTCACCCTTGTGGGATCTCCCCATGGCTGGTGTCGTGCATGATAACCTAACTGGTTGCAGAATGGCAAATCTCAAGAAGTACTTAAACATCCATGATCATCTACAAATTCAAGTACCCTCTGAACTTACACTCTTCCTGATTCATCACCAGAGAAAAGTGATAGGTGCCTTGAGTGCAGTTGGGACTAGCATGGGGAGGATCTCTCTTTGTGCACCTTGGGAGTGAAGCGCATGCACAGGGGGGAAGGCAGGCCCGTTTCACTCAGCCATGCACCTTGGGTGCACCAGCACCCACACTCATACTTACCATGGTAGAAACCCCAAAATCTGTTTAAAATTGCTTCTAAATATAGAAATGTCTCATGAGTAGACTGAACCAAGGTCTCTGAGTCCAAATCTAACATTTGTTGGGCTAAATATGGTCACTTAAGAGGCCTCACTCAAAAAGGTGAAGGTACCACTGTGGGTGCTGGTTCATGCTGGCCTTTTTGTGCAACCTGGAATGCACAGGTAAGACCAGGGTATATGTATAACCTTTGTGCGATTCTGAAATATCAAAGAACCCCTTTGGACCCTTCACCAGGTGTTCTAAAAAACTATACACCCTTAACTGGGGTTGTAAAACATCAAAGAACCTATCCTAAGCCTCCAGTTCTTTGCTGGTCTTTCCATGAAACCTGTTGGTGCTTTGAAAATTTTCAAAAAGCTCAAAATCTAAGGTTGTTTCAATTTTGAAAATTTTCAAAAACCAGGAACCAGAGGTTGTCTTTCATTCTGAAAATCTTTAAAAAAAGGGAAGCAAAGGTAGTTTGATTTTGAATTTTATTGAAAACCCAGAATTGGAGGTTTTTCAAATTCTGAAAGTCTTTAAAAACTGGAATCCGAGGTTATTAATGAAATCAAAGAAATGGCACAACACTAGTGGGTACAAACATTGAGTGGTTACTGAGTTTGGTGGGGTACAATCAGCTTCTAGTTGCAGTTAGTAAAAACTGAACAGAAATCTAAGCATCCAGGTTAACTTTCTATGCGGGTTATCCAATATCAAACCAAATCTGGGTCTGATTTTCAGAATGGAAACCAGAGCTGAAACTGGAATTTTATTTTTTGGAGAAGTAAACCAGATTCCCATTTCCATTTATGTGTGGAACTGGATCCAGAGGTTCTTGTATAAAAATTAAAGAATCGCCAACACTTGTGGGTACCGGCCACAGTGAACGAGCACCCACCAGCGCACCATCAAGGATGGATGATAAGTGGTCGAGAAAAAGTTTTCTGTTGGGTTCCAGTTGCCTAGGTAACCATGGTGGTTAGCTCAGTGTTTGTTTTTTTACTACCTACCTACTAACAACCCACAAGTTAGTAGGGTTGTTAGTAGGTAGGTAGTAAAAGCAGCCCTCACCTAAGTATAAACCATCTACTTCCCTATTTGCCTACCTGTAAATGAGACCTATTTCTTACAGAATTCGTTATCAAGTGAAATCAAATATTAACTCAGTTGAAGTTCATCCACAACTGAGTAATAAGGGGCATCCAGTGGATGGTGCGCTGGTGGGTGCTGGTTCACTGTCTCCGTGGGTACCTGCTTGGAAGAATAGGTACTACTAGGTACCCAGGAACGAAAAAACTACCCAGTAAGTATGTTTTCGTGATTGAGGAGCTCATCGGGTGTGTCCCGGAAATTATGAAGATCTGTCTTGGGGGACGAACATTCTAGACTGCCGTAGCTGTAGGCGCAAGCTACATGAGGGGACACGTGGAAGCTCCACGGGTTTCTAGATATCTTGATTCGGCGGCACAGACGGGCCTGGACTTGTGGCAATCGCTGGGATGACGAGGACTCAGCAGTGATGCAGCCCAACGGTGCCGGTAATACAAGCCCAGTTCCATTGCCTGGGGGCAGGGTCACGCTTCTACTGCATGCAGGCAAGCAACTCCACCAGTACAGAGCATCTTCACCGGTGCTCAGTATGTGACCCTGCACATTAATATTTGATGAAGAAAAATCAAAACACAGCAGCAAAATAGTTTTGGCCCAGCGTTTTCACACAGTCTGCTGAGCCTGGCAAATCGCACAGCTAAGGGTAACACCACCTGTTGATTGGCTAGAGAGTTTGATTGCTATTAGTAGTTTCAAGTACTTACTCAATTTTTCTTTGCCCCTCACTAACAGTCAATTGCACAATGGATCTGTGACCGAGAAACACTCCTTACAAGCTGCTGGGGAACACTAACTGCTAGTTTGTCCTTGCATGCTTGCAGCAGCCCCTCCTTGAACTATGGCTAAAAATGGAGGAGGGAAGGAAGGACTCCCAGCTTGAGTCCCTCTTGGCCTACTCCTTCTCCAGTTGCATGTCTTGGACTACCTTGGTCCTTTCTGCGCAAATTACTTTAATTTTACTTTTTTAGGAAATTTCAAAAAGAAAATTTTCTCAAATTTAACACATTTTTCTGGAGGAAAATGAAGAAGCTTTTGAAATGTTCAAGAATTTTCTTTTTTTGAAATGGAATCTTCAAAATTAATTAATTATCTGGCAGACATGTGCATGTGCAGAAGCTGCACTTGTTACTATGATACTTTCCAGGACATGAGCACCAGTAGCAGCAAGTTTTTTTTTTTGTGGCACCTCAAAAAAATTTAAATATATATTCAACATCCTCTTATGGATAATCTGCACTTCAGCTCATTATATTTACAAATTTCCTGTGAAAAAAGAAGCTATTAAAATTTTAAATAGTTGTTAAATTTTAACCTTCATATTAGCTATTTAGCTATAAACAAAATATGAAGGTAATTTTTTTTTAATACCCTTATATATTTTTTGCTACTTGCTGGAACTTCATGTAGAAATCATATTAGCTATTTAGCTATAAACAAAATATGAAGGTAAATTTTTTTTAATACCCTTATATATTTTTTGCTACTTGCTGGAACTTCATGTAGAAAACATGATGATTTTTTTACAATTATAGTTCATCCATTAGGTAGCAAAATATAGAAGGATGCTTAGAACTTTCTACTTAAACATTTTTGTATAGCCAAGTTTGGCTACCTTATTGTCTTCCAGATGGAGCTACATCACAAAGTTGAGAAGGAAAGACAACAAAACTGGAAACATATAAACCAAAAATGAGTTTTCAAATTGAAATCACCTATTTTGAGGAAAGAAAAAACCTCCTCATAAATAATAAGCAGGGGATTCATCATCCAGAATGACTCACAAACATGAAATTCAATGTGCAAAACTATTATCATATAAGAAAAACTATTACTATGTGAAAACGTGCACTTGATGAAATGATGCGCTGGTTTCAGCCAAAGACAAATTGTGTGCACCATTGGAGGATAAGCTTTGGGAACAGCAAAAGCATTATTTTTGTATTAATAGTATGTATTTTCCTGTTACCATATATTATTATATACATATCACTAGTTGGCTTGAGGGTGGGAATATATAACTATCATGTTCATAACAACTGACTTGACATCACATAGAATCGTCACAATCATACATAATAGTCTGCACTATTTTTCCAGGTAGCCGCATTGGCCAATTACTTAAGGGATGTGTTGTTGGCCAGGAAATTCCTACCTATCAAAACCAGTGGTAGTTCATGCTTTTTCAATTTCGTCAATGTCATAAAGGTTGTGAATTTTTCCTAGAAAAATAGGTTTAACACTGAATGACACAAAAATTTCCAAGTTGTTCTTTAACAACATTTCACAATTTAATTGCAAAAAGTCACCATAGAGAAAATCATTGGTATCAAAGTTTTTCATTTCTCGAAAGCAAGGAATTCCCCATCAGACAACAATCACCACATCTAATTAAGACCTTTAATACTTGAAGGATTGTCTTTCAGCTCTGAAAGATTCCATGTTGTCAAATTACTGCAGATGAGGAGGATCATAATCAGCAGGTTTTTTTGGGGGCAAATTTTCACATTGTAGCAACAAGAAAAGAATCTTGGAAATTATTTTAGTGCAAATTGGAAAAAAATTGCTAGAATTTTGGTCCAGTGTTTTATTCTCTGGCCAATTGAGAAAATTTTGGATTGTAGTGTAAATTCAAGTAAAATTTCCTTTCTGGGGTTAAATTTCACCGAATTTTCGATCTTTAAATAAGAAAAAAACCACTGTTCAGGTCATTGTCTTTGTCTTAGGATGAATTTAGATCTACCCCTACATTCCTCTAGCTGCACAATAGCCTATAGTGGTGAACAAACATCTTAAGTCAACTACGGTTACTCCAGAACTTGATATCCATGTTGGAGCAGGTCTCTTTTGGTAGAAAAATTGTCCAAGAGATTCCACTGTACATGAAATTTTAACCTCACAATGTCACTTGGACAAGTCACTATTCACAAATAAATTGTCACTAGGTATGAAAGGAGTCCCCAAAGGTGTACTGTGACCTAGCATTTTTTTCATTAATCATCAAGGCATTGGGATGTGAGGGCCAGTGGGTTTTTTTTCTGGTCAATTTTGGACATTTTTTGACAAAAAATTTGGGAATTTTTTGCTTTTCTCATGTAAATTCAACTAATTTTACTAATTTTTTTTTGTTAAACTTTGGGAAATGTTTTATATGAAAAAAATGAAGGAAAAAAAACAGTGGTGAGGACCATATTTTTAAACAAGCTGTGACCCAACTTTTGATTAATCAATCATTAACCATTGGGGATGGGAGTTGCAACTTGTGATCAAAGTCTAAACCAGGTTGATGTATGTGACTCAACATTTTGATTAATTAAACCTTGAAACATCTGATAACCCAGATCTGGAATCTTTTGGAATTTAGATGGGTGTGTTGCCTCCTTGTGTGTCAGATTCCAAAATATCTAATACTTGTTTTGATTTTGTGAAGTTTTTTGAGTGCTCTCAGATGGTCTGCTGACCAGGCGTTGCCATGTGGCTTTGGGTGAGTTAATCATCAAATACAAGCCCAAATCACACTTCCAATTGGTGTTCACACAGCTGTTTGTGCTCAACAGTGCACCAAGGAGGGTGGTGGGCATTTTGGTGGGTAGAAGGCGCTAACCCTAGAAATGAGTTTGAGAGCTTCGGTGTAGAGGCTACCTTGGGTTTCCTTTGAACTTGCAACTGCCCATAGTTGCTCAAAGTCACATTCTCATTCTGAAAGTTTTTATGTTCCATTCATATTTGAAGAATTACATTTTGGCCTGAAATGTGTTTTTACAAGTGTGTAACTTGGTCATTGTGAGTGCCATATTATGGTGTATTTGAGTATCATGTCTAAGACCTGATTTTACAAGTGAAAATTGGCATCTAGCCTTGGCTTGCATCTGCTCGATTATTGCACATGATCAGCTCAATCTGGCTTTACTATCTCATCATCCCATGCACTTGAACTTGGCAAACAATTGTGAGAAAAACTTACAAGAAACTTTGAACCCAACTGCTGATGTTGTGATTGGGTTTGTGATTAAGTAGATTGGGCTAGATTTCTTACTAAGTCCAAACCAGTGGGCTGGGCTTATGAGCTGCTAGCCAACTATTAAGACCTACCTCGGCCTCCCCCCGCTCCCAAACTTTCATTGAATTGCTGGCCTTGGCATGTTCACAGGATCTGCACCACTGAGTCCAATAAGGCACATTAAGGATCCAAATTAGTGGGCACATGCGCATCAACAACTTGGGAATAGAAAAATAATTAGTTCCCTTTACGCCAGCAATGGACTCACTGGTTGCTGAGACGAACAGAATTGCACTTGCCACATTACCTGGTGGGAGCCAGCAGCCATTTGTACAAATCAAGTTCTTGTGCAGATACCATTCCAATTCTGAAACCCCATTTGTGGAGATCATGCAGAACAAGAATCTAATATTCATTAAAATGAGTGCAAATGATGGCGACAAAAAACACAAGAAAAATCTCAGCAACAAGCCAGCATAATTAAGCCATAATTATGTAATTAGCACAGCTTTAGACACTCTGGCCCAGCTAATTATATACCAAAAAATTCTCTAATTAGCTGGATTCCCATTAGGTAGTGTACTTAAGGATTGTACAATAATGCTTAGTGTATATAGTTGTGTGTATAGTCGTGCTAGAGGCTGTCAGGGTGAATGTTTATTTAAGGAATTCTGTAGCGATCATCCCTGGGAAGCTTTAGCTAAATCTGGCTACAAACCAATAAAAATACAAAAAATTAATGAATCCTTTTATATTTCTGGCTACTTACTGGAACCTCCAGCAGCTTTCTTGCCTCTCAATCAAATCCCAGAGTAAAATTCCTGATAATTAATTTATTTTTTCTTAGGATTTTCAAAAGAGAAGTACCTAAAGTATGAGTGCTTTTTTGGATAAATTTTGCAAGTAAAAAATAGACTGATTGAGGTAAGGATGTCTGCAGGGGTGGGCAGCAATGTGGTTTTTGTCAATTTTGTTGATGTTGCCAAAGTGAAATCATCATAGGAATGCTAATACAAGCTAAATATGAAAGTAACATTTAATAACATCTTTCTATATTTTTAGCTACCTACTTAAACCATATATAGAGATTGAGAATTTGTTCTTAAATTTTGGTCAAATTATGGCTCTAGAAAATCTAAAAAATAACTCAGTTTTAGCACTTAAAAAATTTAGTTTCTCTACATAGCCAGCAAAAAGAAGGCTGGTGGGTAGGGGCCCTACAGGTCCGTCTCTCTCTCTCTCGGTCGGCACTGACCACCACCTAGACAAACACTGGACGGAACCGGTTCTGTAAAATGTCGAGTAACGGCAACTAGAGAGAATGCGAACCACAAGGCACCCAACGACGACACCCCACAGCAAACTGGGGTGGGGCCCGGGAGTTCTCGCCTTCCTAGAAGCCACGGGTCGGCGTCATGCGCTGGTTGCTTGTTGTGGCTCCACAGTGAGAGAAAAAAGGTTACCGGCAAATGACTGCGTCGAAAACACGCACGGCACGCCTTGTTGGCTGCGTCATATATACTTTCCGAATCCGGTCAAGGGCTTTTTGAGACCTCAGGGGAAGAGGGGAAAAAAAGAAAAACCCACTCCCAAGCTAGGTAGCTAGATCCCATTACATCGGCTCTTGCTTTTCACCTCCTGGCCGCTGTACATTTTGCCCTTCAGATTTATCAACATGATTTCTCATTTGCAGCAGGGAAGGTTATCAGGTTTACTGGTATACTCAGAGCACCAGGGCTCACTATGTGACCCTGCCCTAGAAATCTTGGATGAGGTACAGCAGACGCCTGTGACCCTGAAAATATGCACAAGCTTCAGAGCTTTGGAGGAGCCCTAGAGAGTCTAATGAACACAGCGAAATTGTATTTTTTGACTGGTCCTTGTTTCTGATTGGGTAGATTTGGTTCAAGTGGGTTGCTCGAAGGTAGCACTTTCCCACATATTTGCAGTGGCCGTTTCAGTTTTGTGGGTGTGGTTGGAGAAAAGTAACTGAAAATTGGATGTGAGAAATATCTTTCCACTGAGCACCACTAGAGATGCTGTTACTACCAAACCCAAAATTATAGGTAGCTTGTCACGACTCTTGCGCACACAGGTCCGTTGTGGTGGTTCCCAGGCTCTTGGGTCCTGAGGCTGTGCGTTTCTTCTTGCAATGGATTTGTCCATTTGGGCAAAAAAAACAGTAATTATTATAAATAATTTACAGATTTAATAATGAAAACCTTTGACCACAACAATGAGGGGTTCTTTTTCCATTATTTTGTGATATAGCAAAATTGGTGATCATTCACAAGAAGATTTAGCCAAACTTGGCTATTGTCAAGATATTAAAGTAAAAAAATTAAGAATGCTTTCATATTTTGGATACTTTCTATAACCTGGTGAAAAAATCTAGCAATTCACCAACCCCGCCCAGTAAAAAGACACACAGTAACGTCAAAGTGTCATCGATCACTTTTAACTAATTACTTGCAAGTACACTGGTTAGAAGCAGAAGTGCAAAGATTTTGACAACTAGGGTTAGGAGAAGAAAAGGAGAAGGACAAAGTTTCTCTGTAGCCAGCTAAGGTGAAGAGTAAAAGTGTAGACTTTGGATTCAGGTGAAAGTACTCAGAAAACCAAAAAAAAAAAAAAAAAAAAAAGTCCTCCAAAAATCCTCACCAGTCCTCCTCCCCACTTTGTATGGATGAGCATAAAGTAAGCTATTAATAAAGTAGGTAGGAGAAGTTATCTGCTGCAGCTGGACTAGGGTACTGAGAAAACGAGTGAACTAATTTTGATTTATCACCACCACCCAGCTTTCCCGAAAGTCATCCAGGGGAGAAGGGGAGACCAAAAGAAGTTAAAAAGTCTTAGAAAAATTGATGAGGGGCCAATCAATGTGGCTCCCTCAGACGGGGGTCAAAAAAAACAAAAGAAGTTAATAATAAAAAGGGATGAAAGGCCGGCTGGAAATACAAATGGCTTCTTGTAGAAGCAAACCTGCAATTACCAGGGAAAGTGGGGCCAGCCGAGGGCAGGGGATGGATCGGTGTTATTTTTCCTGGCGAAGTCGACATTTTTTAACAAAGAAATTGGGGGAAAAGAAATTTAGTGTAAATTCGACTAATTCTGCTCATTGTTTGTTAGTTAATATTATTACCAAAAAAAAGCACAGGTATGCATCCGGGGCCAAAACTATATGAGAAAAAAACCATTCTAGCTTTTCATCTTGTTTGCTTTCGGGGCAGTTGCTGCAGTGCTGGTCTGCTTTTGGGCAGTCGGGCCACTTTTGTTTTCGTTCTAGTGCATTGGCAGAGCTAGCGATGTAGTCTTTTATAAGGCACGCAGTTCATGATGACCGCCCTTCTTCGACTTCACCTCCTCCAAGTTTCCTTGCCTGTCTGCCTGGTTGCCAAGAGCTAGCTGCTCTCATCACTCCGTTGCTTGCTTGCTGAAGCCACCCATTCCCATCACGTCTGCACTAAAAATACAAGCATTTTAGAGAAGGTCCGCGAGATATCAGGCGTGCCGTGCAGCACCGATTGATCAGCAGTAGCTGCTGCTACGACAGCCAGACTTGGTTGTTTCTGCGGGACATTGATCCACCAGTCCATCTAGTAACAATTGGTGAGCCACTGATTCACATCTCATACAACTCTACTAGTCTCGGCAAGGCCAAGGTCTTGCTTTTCTGTCTCTGTTTTAATCCGTCGTCAAGTCGTGTATGAGGCTAGTTCCCGTCGCCTTGCAGCTCAGCGACCCACCTCCGTATATAAACGCTGTGTTTGTTGTTGTTGCGGCAGCCTAGCTTGATGATCTAGTAGATCAAACTCTTGCTCCTGTTTCTGCTACGGTTGCTTCAGGTGCAGTGGTTACCATTTGGTGTGGTTTTCTTTTGTGAGTTCTTCCTGATCTTTGTGTCTTCGTCCAGTGATCCACTTGTGTACTCGTACCTTGTCGCTTTCTTGCAGTAGCTAGCTAGCTCCTTACCATCTGCCGTATTCGTGAATAACTAGAGAAAACGAGAGTGTTGTTCTTCAGGGTGTTGAATACATGGATTTCACGGAGTAGCCATTTTTCTGTTTTTGTTCGACCGTTGCTGACCAGATTACTCATCAATCTAGAATCAACTTTTAGTGGGAAGCTTTGAATGCAATGCTTCCCAATCGGAGCTGCAAATTGTGATTCAATCTTTGTGTTCTCTAGTCTCTTTGAAGGCATGCGATTTAATGTATGAGGCTGTTCAGTGAGCGCAGTGAACCTTATTCTGTTTGCTCACCTGATAACGATTCTGGTGGCTGCTTCAGTTTTCTTCTCTCTAGCTAGCTGTGTCCCTTCCGCTCCACCTAGCTAGCTTCACTCTTGGAAGATCGACCCTGCTTTGAAAGTCCTTATGTACAGCTTCTCTTATTGTCGCTGCAGTTTCACTGTCTGTCCTTTGTCTTCGGTTTCGTGAAAATTATTTCGCTATTGAACAAAGTAAAGCTAGATGTACCACCTTGTGAAGTTCATCATTTTCAAAGCCGAAATGCAAGAGAAGACGTTTTTGTGTGTCCGTGCAGAATAACCGGGATTCAGACTTTGTTCCACACTTGGTGCCGTGGAGCATCTGGAAAGAAAAGGTTTGTGACAACATCTGACCACGATTTTCTTGAAGGGTGTCTCTAGATCTGTCTAGACTGATCTCTATGTGCACCGAAGACCATGGAAAGATTCAACTATGCTGTTGATATTTATATTGAACTGTAGACGTTTTCGTGATCAAAACCTACTTAGAGAAACTGCCTAATAAACTGTAGAATCTGAGCAATCCTTATCTCGATCTTGTGGCTAAGTCTTGCCTCAAGAATCAGAGTCAAGGATCTGATCATCAGCAGCATCACATCAGGCAGTGCTCAATCAGGAGAACAGCAGAGCCACAGCTTCTTCTTAGAATTATCTAGCGCTTGGAAGCCGTGTCTTCTTCAAAACACCACGGAAATTTTCTGAAGTGCTAGGTGACATTCCTGCATCCTCTTAGGTTTGTGCCATATACGTAACCCGCGTCTTCTGATCATAGTGTTTCTAGTCCGTTCCTCAGGAACACGAAAGGATCGCAATGGGACACACACAACTAGAGATTCTTGCATTCTGTATGGTTGATCAGGAATTAGCAGCTGTATAGAAAGCTCTGATTTTGATTGCTGATGAATATTGCTCCGGATGTTGCGTTGCTGATCAGTGCTCGCCGCATACCCTGATTGCTATGAACATGGTACTACTGCATGACATGCCCAAAATGGCACGAAAGCCACCAAGGTCTATCTAGACGCCAAACTTTCTGCTGCACTTGAGAAGTCCAAGTTTCTGATCAACATAGTTTCTCCACCCCACATGCAGTTGCTTGTGCGGTGCAACTACCATGTAATATATAATACTCAACAATGAGTCACAGCTGATCAGATGATCCGTGTCTAGCGCAGCAGCACTGGCAGGTTTACCGCGGTGCCCAACACAAAGAAGACGGGGGGGGAAATGGGTTGATGATGATGATCCCGTGCTGACATGACCTGTTGTGGATGTGGTGACTGCAGCGCTGACAGTATAGCTGCTGCTGCAAGAAACCAAAATGAGTCATTCGCCGCCCGCGACGCGCGTGCCTGTTGGCTTCAGATTCCATCCGACTGATGAAGAGTTAGTCGGCTACTACTTGCCGAAGAAAGTGGCTGCCAAACCCATCGACCTTGACCTTATCCGGGAGCTTGACCTGTACAAACTGGAGCCATGGGATCTCCAAGGTAATATATTTTGCAACATGCTGCATGCAACAACACTCTCATGATCAGCTTGGTTTCAAAGGATGCTGCACAAAAGGTCACTTGGGACTAGTGTATAAGTTTTTGTGTGAATCTTGAAAAGGATTTCTAATAAAAGATCAGAAAAACCGAACTAGCTCACGATCAAGAACAGCAGCTTCGGCTACACTCGTTAAGGACTAGAGGGGCTGCAGAGCTGGTGTAAGATCAGAACTTCTCACAGAACTTCAGATCAAAAGCATTAAGGTGGCTTCAATCTAAGATCCAACTCAGATGAAAATGAAATCGACTAGATCTTGTATTTGGAATCAGACTGGTGCTCATCAGCTGCTGATTCTCGAAGTGATGAGTGTACACATGCAATATTGAGAGTCCGATGGCGTGCTTAATTTATAAGCCCTTTCTCCAGAGTCTGCAAGTGCATGCATGAAAGGGAGCAGGCCTTCAGCACGCATATTGTACGACGCTGTTCTGAGGGCAACGTTAGAAACAGCTGATCGATTGTACTAATGGTTTGCTGCAACCAGCTGCTTGCAAGTTCTTGCAACAGGCATTTCACACCACTAGCAGCTAGATATACTATTGACTGTTAAGCTTTTGTGGGCTCGGACTTTTTTTGGGGGACGCTGCCTGCAGAACAGTGCAAAATTCCCGACGCTAACGAGAAGCAGACGGATTACTATTTCTTCAGTCGGAAGGACAAGAAGTACCCGACTGGAAACCGAGCTAATCGAGCCACCACTGCTGGCTTCTGGAAGGCCACGGGACGGGACAAGGCTATCTGGACTAAAGTGCAGCAGCTGATTGGTATGCGCAAGACACTAGTGTTCTACGAAGGACGAGCACCTCATGGCAACAAAACAGATTGGATCATGCATGAGTTTCGTCTTGACGATGGCCCTGGCATGCCTGCCCATGTAAATTTTATGTTCACCCATTCCATTCTTTGTTGATGATCCGAGTCTGCATGCGTTGTTTATGATCATCCCAGTCGTCTTGTCCAGCCGGTTACGATTCGAAGTTGAGGACTCGATACTACAAGGAGTTTTCGTACGGCTCCCTGTGTTCAAATTGGGAAAGCTCTCAGTTATCCCTTTTAGAAATCCCTCTTAGAACCAGTGTTAAAGGCAAAATTTGTTTCCCCCAATAGGTGTTTTCCAACCAGGGAAACATTTACCAACTTACCCTTTGATATTGGTTCACAGTACTCTTCTAGATGGCATATAATTGAACTTTCCCTGTGAGACTGGCTCCCTGGTAATGTTGCAAAAGTCCCTGTGTTGCACAATTCCCTGTTACTTGCGTTTGTAGTCTATTCTTGGAGGTAAAGTTAGACAACTTTCCCACAAGGGAATCATCCACTTGCGAGCAGCTTGTGGGTTGCATTGCTAGCTAGCTGCACATTGAAACTGGATGGACTCTTTGTTATCTGCAGGATGATGGTGGCTGGGTTGTTTGTCGGGTGTTCAAAAAGACGAAGAATTTCAAGATGAAGACTGAAGAGAGGGCGGTTTCCTATGAGGGACAGTTTGGGTTGATGCCAGAGATCATGAGCTCCCCCGAAATACTATCTGGAGGAGGAGGAGGAGCTGCTGCAAGTTACCATCCAGGCTTCGGGCCTAACAACAACCCTTCCATGGTTCCTAGTTCAGCAGCTTGTAAGCAAGAGATGAACCTGGATAGCAGCTACAACGCAGTCCCGGCAGCAGCCTGTCACGATTCCTTCAATGCTCTTCATCTAGCACAGCTTGCTATGCAACACAAATTGGAAAGCAGCTGCAATCACGTTGCAGCCGCCATGCCCCTAATGAATTCCTCAGGTTTCCACGCCGGCCTTGTGGGACGCGGTCGAAGAGATACCATGGGCTTCTTTAGCGAGCAATATGCAGCGCTGCAGGAAACCAATCATGACTCTCCAGGCAGCTGCTTGTTCGGGCCCGATGCAGCAGCTCGGTGCAATGACAACCCCGAAGAAGGATTCCTAGCATACGATGATTGGGGGACGTTATGTGACGGAAAAGGTGGTAAAGACGTCTTTCAGAGGATTCCAACGACTACAAGAGCTGGAGCTGATCAGTCGCAGCAGCTTGCTGTAGCAGGGGTGGTAGACGCGCCTCACCAGCTTCGCTTTCAACTAAAGAGGCAACACTCTGATCACCTCTTCCCCTCCAACTGCGAGCTTGATCTCTGGAACTTCAATCAGCTGTGTCAGAAGTGACACCTCCACGTTTAGAACTGCCAGGTTACTACCCTAGCTGTGATCATCCACTGCGCTTAAGCTAGCACTGCATACCAGCTACCGCAAATAGAATTTCCAGACTGCAAGCGGCCCTCGGCCTGTACTCCCGGAGAATATCTTCATCAGATCAGTTCAAAGCAGTTGTCAGAAAACTAACTCAATCGGCAAGCGTAGAGAAGAAGAAGATAGCCGCAAACCAATTGATCAGCAGCAGTCCCAACTCCTCACCCCCCCAACCCCCCGGCAAGCAGCTAGCAGAGTTCAACAAAAAAAAACCTGCAAACATCATGAATCGTGATGTCCCAGCTTACATCATGGCAGCACTGTAAACAAGTCCTAGTCAGTACCGGAGTTGCTCCTCCCGCGCGTACGTACGTACGTGTGATCATCAGGAAGGGAATGTCGAGCCCACGGTGTATATGGAAGAAGAAGCTCCAGCTACAAGTCATCAGGATTCATCATCAGCTCAGATCAAGTGGAGCTAGCTAGCCGCACGCGCGAGATCAGATTATAGTCATGACATACATGCAACACAGATCACTGGACTCCTTCAATTACAAAAGTCCACAGAATTAATATATGAAGTGGAGCAGCAGCAGGAGGGACTGGATCGATCATAACCAAATATGATGAGCAGCTAGAGCTTGCATCATGAACATTCTAGCTGATCGATTTCTAACAAATTGGTACAACAGTTGCCGGCTCAGCCCTTAGATCACCAGCAGTTAGCGCGCCTGCTGCACGCTCAGCTGCAGGCACACAAGGTGCTCAGGCTGCATGCATGCCCTTTCAAGAGCTCTCCATATACCATTAATTTATTATTCATTCTCTCATAGACTTGATCAGCTGGCCCAAGGAAACACAGTGACCAGTAGCTATACACTAAAATACCAAAAGAAGTCAGATTAACTGGTTTCAACTGTGTCTTTTGTTTCCAGTATTGAAATTATTATGATGCAGATAGTTTCAATATCACCTTTGATAATTGCAGATCAGATCAAGCGCTGACCCATTATATATATAGAATTAGCTTAAGTCTAGATCATCCTATACAGTCATAGTTAACAGGAGGTCCAGCTGCACGTCACTAACTCTAGGTAGTCATGAGATCCTTTTCTTAGCTCCATTCAGTGCTGCATGCATGCATTTGTTTCAACTTAAATCCCTCCAGGTTATTATGCATGATTCCTGCTGTAAGATACTTTGACACACATTTGTTGATATTTGTACACACACCAAATTCATTAGGAATTTCATTACTGCATTCTAGCTGCCACCACACATTAATGCATTTCATGTTCATTGAACTGCAGGACTTCCAGTTATTTTCCAGCTCTGCTTAAATTTCTGCACTCTTGATTAATCATTTTTGCCGCCATAGCTGCTCAGACACAATTTAAGGGTTAGTATTCAATTATGGAGACTACTACTCTACATGTCCACTAATAGGGCTGTAACAAATATTATTGACTAGTCCTGATCATAAAACCAATTGTTATATATGATGTACGTGCAGCTAGCTGGGCAACAGGAATGGCTCTATATTTTTGTGATCTAGCTAGTGAAGGCTGCCAGAGTTGCAGCATGACTTGAGTGACTAAGTTACCTGCAGATCAGCCCTGCTTTTCCCTGGATTGATGAGCACGAATCAAACGAAGGTCAGTATTGAATAGTTTGCTCTCTTTGTTCCACATTTATCCCAGTTATGTAGTACTGGCGATGAATTATAAGCTGTGATTGGAAGTTTTAGTCAAGTGATGGGCTTTCATGTCTTCCAACTCACACTATCAGTCCGGTCTTTCTTAGATTCAGAAATTTCTTAACTTGTTGGAAACTAGCGCAGCTTGGCAAATGTTGTATGTATGGGATTCGAATGTATTGCAAGCAGGTGACATAAAGTTGATTTGGATCATCAGTTCCAGTTTCTTCAAATTTCGCAGAGTCTCTTTAATTTGAATCATCACTTGACAATATAATTATTATGGTGAAACTTGTCTTGAGTTGAACAGCTTTCTCCTTAATTGGAGAGCTATGGCACTTCTAGTGGCCCTCGTGGATCATGTAATTATATGTTTATATATATAGATTATACACTAGAACAATAATCTCAATAGCTCTTTGAATAGTGCAGGGATACATAGACACCTTGTAACTAGTTAACATAAAAAAGATCATTTCAATTCACCATTACATCTTGATAGATGGTACAAAGCCAAACCAACAAGACCAAAGGTCTACCTAACCAACCCAGCTATATAATGAAGTCCCATCAGATAACCTATAGGTCACCAAAAAGAAATGTTGGTACCTTTGGATCAAGCCTTAGCTCAAGAAGAATTCATGATAGATTAATCATGTCGAAAATGGTGAATACCTGAAGGTTAAACAGCCATGGCTGGGAAGAATTGGTAGTTCTAGGACATTGTCCTCTTTACAATTTGGGCTGAATGTTTTGTTTTTTGAAAGGGACACTAGAGAGAGCCTTATTAAAGTGAAAAGATGTTGAGTGACAATTTAGCTTCCAAACATCATCTCATTCTTACACCAACCAAAGCTAGCGTGATTCACAAATTATTCCTACAATTGATTGGCAAACTTCATGTCATTTTACATCAACTATATACCTACAGTAGTTGAAACTTTATTCTCAAATTACAAGATTGCAACCATGATATACTTCATATGGGGTGAGCACCCATGAAAGGTTTCCCATAAAGGTGATGTGGAGTGGTTTTGAAGTGAAATTCAATTACTCATTTGCTGAGCTCAAGAGTTTCATGTAAAATGCACATCTTGTGTTTGGGTGGGGACATTGTCCCTATTTCTAGAGACATGAAGGGATCGTGCATATTTTATATTTTTTGTAAGGCACACTATCTTCTTGACCATTATATTAAATTAACTAAATTATGAATTTGAAGGTGTCAGCAAGATTATCCTCCACCATCAAAGGTATCAAATTAAATGATTTGGATGGCATCCCAAGATGAAATGAACTAAATGGATGTGAACTACTATCTACACAGTGATTGTACACATGTGCTGAAACATATCATGTGACACTATAAAGTTATGAATGCAATTTTAGGCACTGGCACTGAATTGTACCCCAGGTCATATATATGCACTGTAAGCACTTGGAGGTACATGGACTACAAACTCATGCATGGTTTAGCAATTGTGTTCCTAACCCTATATATATGTACCTGGATCCTCTTTGAAGTTTGAAGGTTGTTGACATCCATGAATGATTTTTTTGCATATATGTTAAACCCTCAAGATCATCTGCCTGCATGTGCATTGTTCATCATGGATAAACACATCTAGATTACATGATGTTTGATTTCTAAAATGTTGTAAACACATTTTGACAATTTTCCTAATTGCTCATTTCTCAAGTCGCATAACATCACTCAATGTGTTCAGGCACACATTTTTTTGTCCATCAAGGTCCAGGTATGGTAAAGTACTTACGCCAGTTCAGTGGACCTTCGATACATTTTCTATAAAGTAGCTCCATAATTTAAGCTAACTAATATATATCAACATTGTTCATAAATCAATAATCCATAATAGTTCAAAGTTCTTTGAACTCATTTCATGATATTGAAATATTGGGCATGTTTTAATATGTATTTAAATACATTTTTGGAGATGCAAACTTATAGGAAAGTAGATGTCACATTTTTGTAAAACTAGGTATATAAAAAAGGACTTTAATTGAATTTTTTTACTTTAAGTTGATAGATCCTTTAATATGCATTATCCTAGTAATTTGATTTTTTTCATATTATACTCATAATCTATCATCTAGTTTTAAATGTAAATCCAATTTAAAACTTTTATTCATTCTTTTTTTTTTCACAAAATTTCATCGGAAATTTGTCAAATTCAATGGAGATCCTACTGGCCTCATATGCAAACTTAAAGAGGTTTTAGACTTTTTTTTTTTTGGCATACTTTAACATGCTTGGAAAAAACATGTCAACATGGGAAAATTGTAGATTAAAGCTTGTTCCTTTCTGAACATGTCACACTCCAAAAATTTGAGCATTCTAGCCGTTATAATTTGTAGATCTCAATTCCAATTATAGGTGAAAACACGAGAAAAGAAGCCAAGTCTTTTTTTACTTGGACTACACATTACACATGTCATTTTTGTCTTGGTTTATAGCTTAAAATTGTATATTTTGCATACCCAATTAAAATTTTAACACTACATGTTAGATACATATGATGATTTTAAACTTGACAAAGGATTTTCAAAGTTGCATTTGAAATCCCATATCATAATTCCTATAAGATTTGTAAATGGACTATTCATCAGTTTTGCTGAATATTAATGTTCAATGTATTATGCACTATGTGATTAAAAGAAAAATTCTTATGAAATGTGTCAATATAAATGATCTAGTAGGCATGTTTTAAATATTTTTCATAGGTCAACATCCAACTTGGGGTATCAATTTGCTTTCAACACATTGATCATAGTTACCCCAACTTGCAACCACCCATTAATTACCCACCTATATTCAAATATCCACACAACATTGATTTGAATTTTGGACCTTGTATTTTAATTTTGGTCACTTCTTTATTTTGCCATGCACATGGCCACAAAGTGAATGATATTGATAGTTTCAGATATATATGGCATGATTGAACTTATCATAATTTTTTAAAATTGACATTTTTTCATTCATTAAGATTGATGAGAATCACAATATAGCGTACATTAAAAATTGAGTTTAAAACAATGCCTTTTATTTCATCCTCGATAGTACTCTTTCAAAAACCAATCTTAAATGAGGATTATGTGGTGAATAATGAATTAACAAAGTTCAAATGAACAAAAGTAGACAATTAAACAACTTTTTAGTTACATACATGTTTAAAAAGAAAAATACATCAATCCGACAAAAAATGACTTGGATAAAGATTTTTGAAAATAAGGTCCAAATTTGGTTAATAAAAAGTCTATAGTTATTTGTTGATTCAAGTTTTTGTTATTTTTTTTTGAAATTCATGTTTTCTTAAACATGTATCACAGAATTGAGTCCCTATAACAACATTTAAAATAAAATGATATTGAAAGTGCATTTGAATCTTCATTCAAATTGAAGACTAAAATCCATCATTCCACTTTCAAAGTCCAAATTTACTATATGTTCAATGTATATTTATTAAATTTCATCATTATGTACATATTCTTATTCATGATGGTAAATTCAGAGCAATTGTAATACATAAAAAATTTACCACATTGTTAATTTTACCATATATATATGGCATTTGAAAAAAATTCACTTTGTAAAAAGTTTAATGTGATGCAAAAAGTGAGCCACCTTATCTTGCAACTACTTTAATACTCAATGAGTTCAGGTTTGAATAATTTAAGTATTCACCCAAACTTAGAACCACTTTGGAAACCCATGTACATATCCAAACCCAATGACTTGGCTCAATTGCAAATTAAAACTTGGCTTAAACTCATAACAGGAAAATAATACCCCAATGAACATTTTCACAGACCTAACCTTGCAAGCATTCATGCCACCTTTTCAATTTTGAGTCTTCTTAGTCTTAGGGTTTAGGACTTGTTTTTTTTATTACATCACACTTCATTGCCACAAAAGCCTTCTCCATTATGCTCAAGCAAATTTTTTTGGATGTTGTGATTATGTCAAAGGTGAACACTCCTCACCTTGGCCCCCTTTTTGTTGCATATTTTTTATGATTTCTCTCTCCTCCCTCCTTTTCCTCCTTTTTTTTCTTTGTTCTAATTTACTCTCCACTTTTTATTGGTACAATTGTTGTAAGCACGACATTTTGGTCATTGGAGCTTCAAAATAACTCAACATTTTCTATCGTAAGGTTTTTCTTAAGAGTCTTTTGTGCATGTCTCCTACTTGTTCCATTTTTTAAGATATGTTAAAAAGAGAATTTAAGGTCTCATTTGGTAGTTTTGACATTACTATTATTTCAAGGTTGTAAATCAATGTGTTGTTTCTTTGTTGAAACTTTTGTGTGTCTATTGGTACTATTGCTTTTGCCATTGTAGGAGGAATTAAAAAAAAAAATTATCATCTTTACAAGATGGCAAAGTACATGTGAGTCTCATGTTTCATGCCTTCATTCCCACTTGAAGTTTGCATTCTTTTAATGTGTTTTCATATATAAAAAGATATTGAGAACAAAAATAATTAATGATTGTGAGAAACATGTGCAATTTTTTTTTGGACTTTTTTGGTATATCTTCTCTACTTCTAGGTTGTTTGGCAACTTTTCATTCAAGGAACCAATTATGATTAACCATCTACGTACTATGGTTCTTGAATGGCTAGAAGTGTGACAATGGTTTTTTGGTGGAAAAATGTTGCCTTGTGCAATCACATGCAACAAATTGAAGCCTATGGTATATCCTCAATTTTGCAACTTTTCTACAAGGCTCTAGGGATTTTATTGTGAGCTTGACACACAAATCAACCTTTTTTTATCTTCAAATGCATGGAGGTGGAAATGTTCAAAATATCATTTGTGATCACCATCATAACATACCTCAAGTAAACCTTTTTGTCCTAGTTGGGAGATTATGGAATGTATCCCACAAATAACTAGAAATCCAAACACAACCACCCACATAGGGGCCTTGTCAAGTCTTTGGAAAACAAAAGTGGTTACATTCCACATCAATGGCCTTTTACTCTTTAATGGCTTTTTGGCCCCACAAACCACTAAATTGGATTATTACCTTCTCCATTTAAAAAATCATTTTTAATCCATGCTCACTTCATGCCACTTGATTATTCACAATGATGATCTATCCACTAAGCCCATCAATCGATTGTAACATTTTTGGTCCATAACAACCATGATGAGAAGAAAATTGATTATGTTTGGAAAATTAAAAGGGTAAAAGCATGGTTAGGTGTTTGACGTTTGACATTTTAAAAAGTCCACATCTTACACTAGCTACAATTCCTGCATTTAAAATAATTATCAAACTATAAATCCTATCATTATCCCCTATGGTTTTAGTCACAATTATTATAGATCACCCTATAAATATCCCTAAACATGTGATTGGTCAAGAAATTTAGAGAATAGTTTAAAGATTTCAATGTGAAATGGAATATCAATTGTAAAAAATGACAAAAATCACAAGTTAAATGTTTAAATATGAAAAAAAAATTATTGGAAAATTTTCAATGCAGCTTACAATTAAATTATTTATTTTATGGTGGCCTATTTTTTTATTTTAAATTTGATATCACTATGACATTTTTTTGAATCCACATTTTTCATTTTTTGTGTGTGACAAACATAGTGTCGTCATTTCAAAAGTCCACAATGAATCCATTCTATTTTTAAAACTCACCCATAATTTTTAATAAGATTTTCACTAAAGTCCATTGTAACATGGATAATGAAAGAATTGAAAATTTTAATTGATATGATTTTACATTTTAAATTCATATATACTCTAGAAAAATTACAAATGTGACAATCTAAACAGTCCACCTAATTATGCTTTCACCCAAAATTTCAAACATCCTCAGTGCATGGGAGGTTTTACATTCTAGGCTCAACAAATTCATCAACCATTTGGTAAAAAGGTAAAAAAAATTGTTGAATCTTGCATTCTTAAATTTTATCTCAAAAGTTGAATCATAATCCACAAGTGGTGATGCCCATAGAATATTTTTACATAATCAAACTAATTGTCATTAATTTTTTCAATTTTGTTGTTATTTTAAAATGTGTGACATGGTTGTTTGTACTTTTGAACTCATAATTTGATTTGTCAACAAGAAGTTTGAAAATTGCTAATCCAATTCACTTGTTAACTTTGAAGTTATGTTAATTTTATTTAATAACCTTTTAAAATGACGTAATTATTGTGGATACCTTTGGAGTACTTTTTCAAGTTCAAATGATATGACACAAATTGTTTTGAAAAGCTAAAGGGAGGCTAGAAATGCCCATTAAAAAAACTAAATGTTTAAAGAAGGTTAGAAGTTTGAAAAACATAGTTCAATGAATTATGTTTGACTTTCCCATTGCCACCTAAAAGCCCACCAAACAACATGAGACATGTCAAAAGAATTGCAAGCTTTTAGTGTCCATAAATGACTATAACCACTACTCAAATGGTTCATCAACTCTAGCAAATTTATGAAAGCATTATGTAAAATCCTAGCAATCTTTCCTCCAACCATGCATGATGCTAAGCTTGTAAAATTCATGAATGTTTCCAATCTTGGTTTTAGGTGATGAAGGTGTTTGAATAACAAAAATGGAGGAGTTTCTTAAAGTTTCTTTGACAAGAGAAGGCAAGGCCCAACCAACAAAGTTAGTAACATGGATGTTGGTGCAAATATTTGGAACCACCACCCTATAAAGGGGTTTGTGGCAATGAGGGTTCTTTCTAGTTTGTATTGTTTTTTTGGTTGAAACAAACATATTATTGACTATTTCCATTTTTTTCTCAATGTCCTTCATTTTCAATGGTATGTGCATGATGGTGTGCTCCATGTATGGGTATGTTCCCAATAGTGTTTTACAATCTATAGCAATCATTTTTTTTGTTCATGTTAGTAAGTAGTACCCAAAATAAATATGTTAATTCCCTTGGTAGGTTGTAATGTTCTCATCGAAAGGCATTTCTTGCTATTTGAAAAGTTTAGGTCGTACAATTTGGATGAATCCAAGTAAGCAAGTCTACCAATGAATATAAAAATGTAAAAGATGATCTTGCTTTCAAATTGACCCTAACCTTGCTCTAGGACATCTTCAAAACCTTTTGTCATGGCCTAGGATATTTTGGGATACTTTTGGCAATATCATGGCCTAGGATATTTTGGGACTAGTATGGTTCAGGGTTATAAAAGGAGATAGTCTAGGGAACAACTCTTCAGCAGATCAACACCAGTTGATGGATCAATAAAACTTATCTTGTCTTGTAATTCTTCACTTGTTTGTAGTCGGTCCATAACAGTTTGATCTACTCCTTTTTCTTGTTTGTTTGTTTTGTTGTTTCAGTAAGTAGCTAGAGGTATCTTGGAGTGAAACTTGGAGAGGTTATAGAAGACTATAGGTTGCTTCTATTCTCAAAGTTTCAAAAGAAAAGGATATGTTTTGTGAGAGTTATGAGCTTTTGAAAACTCTGTGTCAGATCTAGTTTTTTGGTCATATCTCCTTTGTTTAAGCTTTTTTGGGTCT
>Ga0209208_10000755_pt1 | contig 43684 bp, 42 predicted proteins | sample S1TSphfallax_3_FD_187694 | JGI IMG/M metagenome (GOLD analysis project Ga0209208, IMG submission 187694) | Host-associated microbial communities from peat moss isolated from Minnesota, USA - S1T2_Fd - Sphagnum fallax MG (SPAdes) (version 2) | ecosystem: Host-associated > Plants > Peat moss >...
TGATGTACAAATTTTGGTTTTCATGTCATTTTTCCATGTGAGAGACCAATCTCTAGAGCTATTTATAGTTTTGAAACCTGACAAGACATGTGAGATTGCAGAGAGAAAACTTCACAATAACACTTTTCAGGTACCCGTGTTTCTCATGTCAGTTCCAGCAAAACCCAAAACAACACACATGACAAGAATAAGTGCAATCATAAACAAAAACTAGTGAGTCTCAGTCAGAGAGTATGAAACAATTACCTCAGTCATGAATCACCAGACAAGACACCTTGAAAACTGATCAAAAGAAAATAGTACATTGTGTTTCTAACCAAACATATGAAATTTTCTCCTCCTCCAGAGCAAATTTTCCAACTTCCCAGGATATATGTATGTATACAATGTACCAAGCTTGCGCATGCTACATGTTCACTTCATATTATGGTCCATCAAATAGGCACTGGGTAGTAATCTGGTTATGTGCTCAAGAGTCCTTGCCACCACTAATCTTACAAGCAGAGCACAAAAATCTTGTGTAGAATAAGACTTACTTCTTGTGTAGTCTATGCTACTGTTCAAGTGCAAGAAATTGTGGGCATGGGAGAAACTACTCACTGGTATGAGGCATCAAGATCTATGAGACCTTAGTAGATGAATTTATTGCTTTATCAATGCTTGATTTCCTTCTCTCAATCCTCTCCCTCACTACTAATTCCTGCCTGTAAGACTTCTGAGGCTGTTCAGATTGTCTCTAAACCCTAAATCCTCATCACCACCTATCTTTCACAGGTCCATATCCACATCTCCACGTAGGCGGCCATCCAGCCATCACATAGTTGTGAGCTAAAGTCTGCCACATCGCTGTTTTGACAATGGAGAACTCCCAAGACCGGACTGCACTCACCACCCCAGCGTTTGTGGTAAAACAAATTGCTGAAAATCCTCTGCAAGTGATCAACAGCCTCCACTTCTGCTGACGCCACATAAGCCGTTACTTACCAAAACCAGATTTTTCTTGCCTGTATGTGCTTCAACCATGAGAATCTGATTGCTGCTGCAGAGCCTCCCTTCCCTCCGGAGGCAAACAAGATTATGTCAAAAGAAGGGGAAATGAATCATCTTACAACATGCTGAAGCCATCCTGTGTACTCATAGCACCAGCATTTGCCATGGCCAATTTTTTCAATTCGGTACAGACAGAAGAGAAGAGAAGAGAAGAGAAGGGTTTCCATCCCCTGCAATTTGCTTCAACCAGGGAGTGTGCAACCAACCTCCTGCCACACCTTCTTCAGTTTTTGCCATGCTGATCTCTGATTCAATGGAGTATATGTGTGCTCTTCAACCAATTTACTGTGCCTACAGACTCGACTCCTATTGAGATGGACCATCTTCTCCAACAGCCATAGCATCAACAACTCTTATGCTGCGCACATGGGCATGTGGTGGGAGCTTGATATATTTTAATTTTCTTTTCTTGGTCTTCCATTTATTAAACCATGTGGGCATGTGGGATTTGCTTCTTGTCCCCAATTGGTGAGAAAATAAAAATAATAAAAATAATATATATATATATATATAATCATTCACCCCAACCCAAATTAAGTTAGATTCATGTTTTTTTCAACTTTTGTTTCTAACCATAAGTTCAATCGATTGTTTCTAGCCAATCAATCATTTAACACAATCATTTTTCTCCTTTTCATTAACAATTAGGGTTTGAATCTCACAAACTTCAATCCTTTGTATTTTGAGCCCAAATTCTACAAACCTTGTTTTTGAGACCTTGTGAAAAAAAATCATGGCCCAAGATGACACAATATTTCTGTTTGCAATTTTTTTGTTGCTTCTTGCCAACATTCATCCCCCAAAGCCTATTTGAGTCCTCCCCATGCCAATGTTCAATCTAGAAAAGTTTGTATTGGAGCGGTTCATGCCATACTCTCTATTGCTTACTTGGAGAAACAAAGTAAGAAATAGGATGTGAGTTGAACCTTAACAAAAAATACATTTTGATGTGATTGAAGGCAATGTCTAGCATTGTACGCCAAAAATGTTTGATAGGAAGTACCTTCAATCTTATAAGATGATATTCTTAGCATTTGAATATTTATTACAAGAGCTAACACCATTTATTTGTCCATTGGCAACTCAATTTGTTAAAACACCTATCCCTCTCAAAAAAGTTGTGAAAATGGATTTACATCATTTAGCACATGGAATTTTTCTTGAGAAAATGAATGCATTGTACGGTGTAGGTGCATTTACAATTAGGAAATATACCTACATTGTATGTGATGTTTTGTCTAATGGTGACAAGTTGTTTTCAATTTATGTTCACACTCTTATTGGAGATTGATTGTTCAACATCACTAAGCGATTTCGTGACATCATAGGTTTGTAGCAAATTTGTGGTGTGATTGATGGTACACACATTCTTTTAAGTGCAAAACCAAATAAGCAAATCACATATTTTGCATATTTTTATAATAGGAAACACTCAAGTTTGTGCAATAACCACATTTTTGTCAATTGTTGGATCAATGGCCACTTTTGATTAAACAACAAAAAACTTTCATGCAGCTCCCGAATTTTTTTTTGAAGAGACAAAAAAAATTTGATCATTAACTGTGGTGATTAAAATATGGCGATCAAAAATTTTCAGTTGTTAATTGTGACGATTGAAAGTTGGTGACCAAAAGTTGGCAACCAAAAACTTTCAATAACCAATCCTATGGTGACAAACTCATTTTCAATCGCCAATTTTGTGGCGACTAAATCCATTTTTAGTCACCATACATAATGGGGGCAGCCTAGGGGTAGTGAAAATTTTCCTTGTTTCAACCTTGAAGAACATGATAGATATGATGGTCACATCAAGATGGATGTCGACATGACGTCCAATGCAAAATGACCATGTCACGTCTATTTTGACAACCCTACTACTAAGTAGTAATCATGCATCTCTTTTGATTAATACTCATACATGCTTGCATCTCAAGCTTGCTTCCTAGGTATCAATGAAGTGTGCATAGTGTTTAGGATTCTAGATGCAAATGTAGGATCTTAAAATTTTCTTGGGCATGGTGGGAAATCAATGTTAAAATTGAGGAAGGCAACATTTCAATATTGGAAGTGTGCATGAGAACTTGCAAAGTAAACATTGATTAATACATTTGAATTTTTTCCTAACATTGTTAAACTTGGGTGAATGTTCAATGTTCAATGTGAGCTTGGTCCAAGAGTTAGGGCTTAGGGCTTAGGGTTCATGAACCTCAAAATTTGAAAAATAATTTAAACTTATGATTCCAAGCTTCATATAGACCTCACAAATTCAAAATCAAGCCCAATGCTTGTTTGTTTGGTGGTTGGTGTTGATGTTGTGGTGTTCATTTATTACTTTGGTGATCTCTTGTATGTTAATGTTTGAATCTTAAGTCCTAGGTTTTAAATGAAGGGAGAAGGTAGCAAAGAAAATTGTTCAAATTTTTGCTACTTTCATTGATTTTTTTGTGGAATCATGAAATAGCAAAACCTAAAGTTCAAGTTCCAATGAATTATTAATCATTGATGATTTGTGGGATGATGAAGGGATTAAAAACATGTCTTACAATAAACTCTATGCAACAACAATTTGAAACTCGTGAAGAGATCTTTTTTGCCAAGGTCAAAGTTATCTAAAGAATGGAACTCTAGCGGCCAAAGGTGAATTGCAAGTTTTGGTTCATGTGCCACTACATTGTTCTTTTTTGGGCTCCATTTTCTTTTTAGGAGCCACCTTTAGCACAACCACTACTTAGATTCAAAGATTTAATCCCTTCAAAAATGGATGTATTGTTGAAATCTTGTAATTTTTTTGCATGGAGCTCTTCATTATATATTATGTTGTTAGAATCTAAAGTAAGAAATGATGATAACAAAAATAGGGGATGTAAAAACACAACAATGTGTCTGTAACTAGTCATTTCATTACTTAATGGACTCCTAAAAGATCTTGAATTTTTTATTTATAATATATTTAGAGGAATGCTTTTAAATAAAACTTTCACATAATAGTATCATGCAATATTTTTTTGGGTCATAAGAATTAAAATTATTCTTTTATGACTTATAAATTGTGATTTTAAGAATATTTTCTTAGATTGACCAATCATATTGTGGCACCTTTTTTTTATTACTTGATCCACTCCTTACAAGGACTTTGTGAAATTGGCACTTATGGTTCATAATTTTAAAATGCACACATGGGCATTTTTTTGGTTAATAATCATTTCGAGAAAATCATGATGGGGAGGAACTAAAACATGAAATGTGTCATTTGCCACACCACCAAATAGTGCACAAGTTCATTTTTTACCAATTTACCTACTCACAAAAGGCTTGTTACTAACAACCTTATACACAAATATCACTTGCATGAACAATCATATCAATGATGAACATGAAGACATCGTTATTAATTACAAACTCCATTGCAAGGAAGGAAAGTCTATTGGTCTTGCATGTGAAAAGAACAAGAAACAAAAGGGAGTTGCACCTTGTTCCATCACCAATTTTTCTGGAAGCCTTACAAAAGCTCTAATCCAACACAAATGCATTTCATTGAAGACCTAGTGTTGTTCATTGCAAAAGGATGTGAAGTTTTAATAACATAGCAGTATGGTAAAGTTTATTTCCCTACTAGGAAACAACTTGTCAAAAAGCACATCCCTCTTATGCTTGCTAGAATTATGGATTCTTATTTTCTTCCTTCTTTGGCATAGTGCAAAACAACTATTATGATGTTTGAATTTCAAATGTCTCAAACGAGGTTTGACACATTTATCATAATCATCAACTTCTTGAATTGCAATTGGGTTCCTTGCCTTGTTACGATTGGCTTATTTGAAGTGCCACACACCAATAGAATAACCTTGTCAAAGATAGTGAAACTTTTAATTGATTTCTAATTCACAATCAATGTGATATCTTGTGTGAAAAACAAAGGAAAAAACTTGGCTACCTTGAATGTTGCCTTGTCTCGAGTTGTTTCATGTAATATGTTTCCTTTACAATAAAAAAAATCAATTGCAATCAACTTTTGCAACTAAAAAATTTCATTTATAGTTATTTTTTAGCTTCAAATGACACTAATAGTTCATTAGTAGAATTGCAAAATGACATTCTTAGTTACAAACAACATTTTTCAATTACAAAATTGATTGCAAATGACAATTTTTCTTCTAATGTTTAATTGAAAAAACCTTATATAAATGTGTTTTAAACATGTGACATTCAAATTATGCCAATATGCCATGAATGAGGGTACAATTTGTCAAAGCACGAGGGAAGTCTCCTTGACAATATTTTAAACATAGTTTTCTTTTCAAAAGATGATCACATGCACCAAAATTTTAAGAAGAAGGTGGCAATAGTGGGAAGTTGCATGTATTGAAGTCAATTTGCTTTCACAAAAATTAAAGATACATGTTAGAACAAAATTCCCATCAAAAGTAATGTTTTTTCAAGAGATAAAGTATGTGCACATGATCAAAATTTGTTACAATCTATAGTCATTCTGGATTTGTAAGCTCAAGTGCCCTTTAGCCAACTCGGGCTACTATTCAAATAATGACTGACATTTTAAAACTTGTAGTTAAAAATTGCATTGTTAATCAAACCATGGGATACTAGTTGTTGTTTAACACCCTACCTACTACAATCTCCATTTGTTTGAAGCTTCAAGTTGAGTATAATTCATGAACAACTATTGTTTTGGCTATGATTTATCAAGAGTTTGATGCAAACCTTAAAATTATGGATGTTGGGATGGTAATCAAGGTGGTCTGTGTTTTATTATGATTTTATTTTGTGTTACATTTCATGCATTAATGACCCAAAACATATTAACACTCATGTTTGACCCTAATTTCAAAACTTGAAATGCATGATAAACTTAATTAAGAGGGACAAAGTTCAAGTTCAAGATGTAGTGGATGAATATGGTACACAAAAGTTTTAATTCCCATGTTGGTTGTGGTGTTCAAGTTCCTTAACCCTAATCATGCAAAAGACACCTCTTTCATAACCACTTGTTGCAAATGAATCCTTGTTTGGTGTTTCTACATGCACTGCAGAAATCAATGAAAATGTGTTTGAAATCAAAATTTTCCTTATTTTGGTAATTGTTGTATCATAAAAGAATATGAAATGTCCTTTTTTTTATTGGAAGAAACACAAATATCAATTCCCTAGTGTCAGGTTTTTAGCAAGAAATTTTTTCAAAATCTTGACTAATCATATTGAAATTGAACACATTTTCACCAATGCTAGTGTGTTGATCATCTTAAGGCATTATTAATTAAGGTTTGATAACTTGGATGTTTTGGTCACAATTTTCAAAACCTTACCTATGATGTATGCACAAATTGTCCTTTCATTAAGGAAGATGTGTTGCCCACTAAACATGAGAAGGAGTTGTGGGAACAAGATTATTTTGAAAATGGTTAAATCTTTTACCCATGTAATTGCATTCAAATTTATTGTCATTTCTACAATAACCTTAAAATCTCCTTGGAAGCGATTATTGTTTCAATCATGCAACTCACGATGTTTGTTTGTGAATGCAAATTCTAGCTTGGTGGTGGATGTTTCTTCAAGTATTACAAAGCTGCACATTTTCTTCAAGTTCAATATAACTTTAGTTTTAGGTTTGACTTGATTCAAGCTTGGATCTTAAAAAAAGCAAACAATTTTTTTGTGAAATCAAATTGGTTTTTGTCAACTCAAATGCATCAAGTGTTAATTTTTCCAAAATATCCAAGTTGAATGTATGAAGATCAAAATATTATAGTTTGAGTTGATTTAGGAATACTTCAAGTGTTCATTTATCAAATTAAATGTATGAGGATTAGAAGGTTCAATCTAAATTTATTTAAGTTTGATATTTCAAGCACGTTTTTTTTTCCAAGTTGGATTATAAAGATCACAACACTTAATTTGAGTTGCTCAAATATGTTACAATGGCGATTGATCCAACAACTAGAAAAAAATTTGGTTGTTTCCCAAATTTTTTCAGGGAATGCCTAAAAAATTCGATAGCCAAATTTTGGCCGTTAACCTGGGCAACTATAAATTTTGAGTTGCTGATTGTGGCCACTGAAAATAGCAACCAATTTTTTTTCGGTCTGCCCAATTTTTTTGGGGGGGTCTGCCCGAAATTTTAAATTGTTCGATCAAAACTGGCCATTGATCCAATGACTGAAAAAACTTGATTGCTGCCCAAATGTTTTCTGGGCAATGCCCAAAAAATTTGGTTGTTGATGACAAAATTTGGAAATAAAGGGACATGTAATATGTTTTTGGAAAGCTTTCATTGAGCTTTACATGATACAACCAAAGGCGACCCAAACTAGAGAGCAATTGGAAAAGTGTTTCGATTTTTTTACATATGGTAATTGAAAATGGGTTTCAATCACCATCCGAGTTAGCTTGATTGTTGGATAACAATCACACTCCATCCTACCATCAACCACTATAAAATCTATTTATTATACTTTGTTTTGTTTGTCATGTTGAGATCTCCCAAATCACGACGTTTCATGCCACTCTTAGGATCGTTGGAAAGCTCTCGATGAGAATTTCATGTCACACCCTTAGTATCGTTGGAAAGCTTTCGATGAGTAAAGGGTGTACTGAATTGGTTTGAGACTATTTGAAGCTATGGTGTGGAAGCTATTGATCATTGAACCATTTGTTCAATGAAAACTAAATAAAAATTGAAACTGAAAACTGTATTGGAATTTGGGGGAGTTCTTGATGTTGTTGGTAAGCCTTTGGCGAGTCAGATTTTATTTCACGATTTTCAGAGCTAAAGGGTGGAACATAATGATTTTTTAGTGGGTTTTTGTTTCTGGAAATTCAAACAAATTGCAACAATTCTTGCGATTACAGATTGCCGCTCTCAGCGGTGCAGGGATCTGATCATCGAAGGAGCTGAGTGAAGGAGAAGAAGAGGAAGAAGCGGGAGTTCGTTGAACCTCCTTCACAAGGAAGCTCAACATGCTGTTGTTTGTTCTCGGATCGTCTCTGCTTGTTCTTGTGCGTCCAAGAGCTGCATTAGCAGCAGATGGTAGGGTTTGATGCAGTCATCGTACTGTCGGTGAGCAAGAATGGAAGTCGAGGTGGACTGATGAAGAGGACAAGTTGCGGTGGATTTGGTTGAAGATTGCACAATTCAGTGTTGCATCTAGCGGATTTCAGGTGTAGAATCAGGGGCTTGGGAAAAGAAGCTTGTTGAGAGAGAGCCAAGAGAGGGATGCAACCATGACAAAACAAGACTACTACATGTTTGCAGATGACTACCACCAGAGGCTTGCAGAGGGCTCAGATATGTCAGTTGAGAGCACTGGAAGCATACCAATGAGTATGAGCAATGGTGGCAACTTGGTCATCATTTCCTCCATGGCAGACAGCAGTATGGTATCAAACAACTCTGTGCAAACAAGCCTCATTGATAATCTTCACTTCTGAACAGCCACGCACAATATCTCTGTAGTTTCACATAGTGTTGTGTTGCAGGGTGTTGCTCCTCCTCATACTGGGGAAGACATGCTTGCTGCAGCTCTTATGGATAAGAGGTTAGTAGTGATTGCTCTGATTTCTCTCTGCTGATTTTCTTGTCAAGCATAGCACAGACCTAAGTTTTACTACTGCAGTAAGGGTACAGTTGAAGGGTAGTGCCCCTTCTTGCTTTCACTGTTTACCCCTTTCTTTCCTTTCTGATTGGTACAAACTGGCATGGAATTCAAGCAGCCAAGGCCAGAGGGGAAGTGTTGTTTCTAGCTTCCTTCAGGGCTGTGGAATTGATTCCAAATAGTTGGGAGTGGTGATGGGTTTCACTCACTGTGGGCTTTCAGGTAACCTTGGACAGGATACTGAGCCTGACATTTTGCAATTGAGGGTTGGATGCTGGTCATGCATGACACCTAAGATGATAGTGACTTTCTGCAACAGGTACCCCACAGAGGGCTTAGAAGGCTATGATGACTGGACAGCATGATTTGCAGCAGTTGAACATGGGCCAAGCTTTTGCACAGGGGGCATTTGGGCGCCTGTACAGGAGAACCTACAATGGAGATGAAGTGGCTATGAAGATCTTGGAGAGACCAGAGAACAACATAGAGAAAGCAATGGTGATGGAGTCAGCATTTGCCAAAGAAGTAATGATGCTTGCAACTGTGAAGCATCAGAATGTTGTACGGTTTGTTGGGGCATGTTGGAAACCTCTTGTCTGGTGCATTGTAACGGAGTATGCAAAGGGTGGATCAGTGAGGTCATTTCTCTGTAGACAGCAGTCATGGGCTGTCCCCCTTACGCTTGCTGTAAAACAAGCCCTGGACATTGCCAGGGGCATGGAGTACTTTCATAGCTTGGATATAATTCACAGAGGTGTCAAGTCTGACAACCTACTCATTGCCACTGACAAGTCCATCAAAATTGCTGATTTTGGAGCTGCAAGGATCGAGGTACAGGTTGAGGGAATGACTCCATAAACAGGAACTTACCGATGGATGGCTCTGTGAGACTCTGACCTCATCCTCTAGTTAGTATATGCCTTGTTTCTGTTCTCTGTAGTAATCAGTAATGTGTGCAGAGAGTCATCATTCCACATGGTTGTACCTGGTCACTGTTTGATGCTTCCATTGAGTGGAGATACACCAATGTATTGCCCAGAAATGGCATAGCACTGGTGGGAATCCAAATACATTAGTGTCTGATTGGTTTTTTACTATCAACAGGGGCCTAATCTCAGTCTTGAATGGAGCAATTTACTGATTCAGGGTGGGGTGGTGGGAGCAGGGAGATGATTCAGGATAGATCCTACAACCACAAATTGGACATCTACAGCTTTGGCATTGGATTATGGGAGCTCATTCCTGGCTCATTACTCTTCCAGAACATGACAGTAGTCCAGGCAGTGTTTGCTGTTGTGAACCGAGTAGTCCGACCCCAAAGTCCCAGCTGACTGTCCTCCAGCACTGGCAGAAATTATGTTACAATCTGGGATGCTCATCCCAGCTTTATTCTAGTGGTCAAATTGTTTGAGCCAGCACTGGAGGAAATAATGACCACAGTATGCAGTGCCAGATTCCAATGATGTGGGTGTTTGGCATGGGCTCTCTGATGAGTGATTGAGAAAAGAGCATGGAAACAGCTTGAGGAAGATTGGGGTTCTTGATTTGTACATGTACTGTTCCAATCAGTAGGGTTTTTTGGGTAGCCCCCTTGTGCTATCTCATACATAGCAACAACATCCATGGATGCACATATGTTGCAGGCACCCCTTCAAAAGAAGGGACTATTGCTGTATTCTATTGATTTCTCTTAGATGTAAAATGAGAGACTTTGTTTCTTCATTCTCTGCCAAGATTGGTAAAGACTTTTTGTCTTCATTTTTTGATAGGGGTGAAGATTAGATGCACTTTAGGCTCCCCAGAGATGAAAGTTCATTAGTGTTCCAGTTGCTTAAAACACATTCTTGTCATTGTACTTCACCTTCTGTTAAACATCAGATTGCAAAGCCCATTTCCACAGATGATAGAGCTCTGCCACATTGCCTGCCGAGCAGTTGTCTGTCTCTTATTGCAAATGCCATGTTTTGGGCAATCATCAGTATTTGAATACACTCTTTGAATGCACAAGCAGAATTTTTTTCAATCTTCCTTCTTGCCAAACGATGTTCATTATCAGGAATAAGTAACACTAGATGGAGTTCTGAGTTCTGACATATGGACATTGACATGGGCTACAAAACACATCCCAAGCTATACCCCTAGTGTCACCATACGGACTTTGTGCATCACTCGTCATGGTGCAAAACTTCAGAAGCTTTGCATATGCAAATTATGACCTATCTATTCACAAGTTTTCAAAGCTGGAGAGAGGTGCAAAGAGGGTCAGAAATCTCGTGTGTGGAATACAAGAGGATTTCATTGCAATCTTATGAATGCTATCCTTTGATTCTGTCTGTCATCACTTCCCCATCGCACTGTCTGCCTCATATCCAAGAAAACTGGCACTGCCTTGTTCTGGTACTTCCAGAAAATGTGAAACCCTAGAGAAGCATGTAGGACGCTAGTCAACCTCCAGTACTGCAACTAGAAATAAAGAAGGGCTGGTTGGAAGGTCCAAAAGAAGAGCTTTAATGTATGCGACTGTTCATAGACTTTGCCATGTAGGGAGTTGCCCTCTCTCTCCCAGACAGTTCAGCACGTCGCAACTCACTCTGTTGCAAGACGAGTAACTGAAAACTGTGACAATTGCTGCACTGAAAAGAGCAAAAACAAAAACCACGCACAAAGCAGATCATAATAACCAAAGACACATACAGAGATGGAGATGTAAAAAGAAAAGACTCCATTTTGGTTTCAGAAAACGAAATGAGTTACCAAAGAGCGCGAAAACAAGTCGCGCAGACACACGTAAAGACACATACAAAAAAGAAGTATATTGAGGCGCCGTCAAGCGACTTGCAACTACAAATCTGAAACTTTGCAAACACAAAAAGAAACCTTGGAAGAAAAACAAGATGCGATGTTTCCCATACAAAAACTTGCAACGGACGACGGACCTTCAAACAAAGAAACTTCGCCGGACAGATTTGGGTCAAGAATTCTTCCAAATCTTAGCACCATCAGAGAGCGCAGTTGATTCAATCAGTCCCGAGAATAAGCTGCTGCTATGTATAAGAGGAGATTCAGCGTGCTTGTGGAGCGCCAGTCCTTTCCAGACCATCCTAACCCTAACCCTAACCCTAAAGCACAGCCTAACATGGCTGAGAACACTGGTCGGGGGTTATCTGCCCTGGCTCCGAGGCAGCAAAAAAAAACATAAAATGTCAAATAACCGGAAAATAACATTTGATTCTTTTCTGAAACCCGGAGGTTCTTTGAAATACCTGGAACTAGTGGTTCTTTGATTCTGCTTCTTTCTAATATCTGGATTCAGTTGGGTTTTTTACTATGAATGTTTTTCAAGTACTTGGAACTGGCCAGTTCTTCGATTATGATTTTTTTTCTTCTTTCAAATACCCAGAAGTGACGGTTATTACAAACTACAACAAATTGCCCCCCCCCACACGGGTTTTATCCATGATATCTGGAGATAGCTGTTGATAGATATAGGGGTGGTGCGCACATTGCCGATTTATCTGGAATACCTATGTATCCTGGAGAACTTATGGTTCGAACGATCAGGGTATGTACCGATGTTGGCTGGATATTGCTTATTTTCAATACCCATCTGAGTAGGGTCTTTGAAAACCGTATCCAAATGACGAGGTTTTGAAAAGTTAATGAGCTTGTGTGATGTCAATTTGCATCTTTAAACAACATCTCTCATTACCAATTTGCTTGACTCTTATATTTGCCAGTATATCCACCTATTGTGCACAAGGGTCGATTTTTGGAGTGCCCAACCCAAGAACCTCCTAACACCCAGCCATTATGCAAAGGGCAACATGTCATTTACAAATGGGATTGCAAGAACGCAACCAAATTATACACAATCACACTCGAGGATGATTGTTGCATGTTTCACTTAGGGACCTTGACATTTCATCTTTTGTTAGTTGTTGTGCTTTGTTGGCCTTGCCTACGAAGGCAAGGATATTTGTGTTTAGATTCATTATAAAGTAAAATAGCTTAAGGGATTTTGGCCCCTAGGTAATAATAATAGGTCTATTTTTATATGAGTATTTTTGAAAGATGATATTTTGGCTTGTGTTGGAACTTAAGATTAGTTATAATATCTTGAAGGATTTTGGTTAGAGGATTTTTGGAAGAGTATATTTTTGCATGGTGAAATATTTGAGTTTTCATAATTTTCTTTTGTCTTAAAGATACTTTTTGGCAAGGCCCCAATGTGACACACCACTTGTCGGGAAATTATGTCTGATTTTGATTCAGACCAATTTGTCACTAATCTTCAAGTAATCCATGCAAATTGTTAGGAGCTTCAACAACTCTCCCAATGAACCATTCCGTCAAGTAGGATATGTTGTCTTAAGGTTGGTTGGATTTGGGGTGCTTACTGTGGTGGGATTCAACCTTGCAGAGGCACAGGTTGGAGACATTATCGTCAAAGTCACACACAATGGATGCGTGTCTAAGGTGAAAGTGTGGGTAAAGTCACAAGATGGAGCAAGTGACTGGTACAAAAGTGCATAGTTGCAACAACACTTTCATTTCACCTCGTATCTTGCATAAATCCACCCACATTGTGTCAGATGGAGCCAAGGAAGTTCCTAGGGTTGGAGATATTTGGATACCTTATTATGCAAGATCTCATGATCATTTCACCAGATTTTTCATTCTCAGAATTGAAGTCTTGTTCCAACCAGGGTATAGGATTCTCAGAGTTGAAGCATTTGGTCTATCGTCATGATTGGTGTGCTGGAGACTTTGGTAGAACATTGAGTTTCAGCAAGCATGGCAACTAGATAGCTTAGATGAGCAAACCTTCTCACCTTTGCCAATTAATTTTCAAGATTTTATTCCAGTAGCAGAAGGAGATTAACAAAATTTCTTTGGATAGATAAGTCTAGGATGACTTTTAGGTTCAGTTTAGGAAGATGTCATGAATTCTAGAAACCTATTATAATCGTATCCTTTAACATAGTTGTGTTTTTCCAAAAACATAGTACAAACTTTGTAGTCACTAAATTAGTTGATTTTCATCAGTAGTCCAAGTAGGATTTTTTTTTTTAATTCCTGGAATTTAAAATTTAATTTTCAGAGTGATTCTGAATCCTTCATTAATAATTTAGATGAAGGTCAGATTTGGAAATAAGATTGTGGAACAGTGCCTTTCCAATGTTGGCATTCAGTGCTTGTACACTGGATATAATAGATTTTTGGTTGTGTGATGTGGTAATTTGAATCAGGCTCCAAGTATTGATACCTCACCGAAATCCTTTACCCTTGGATCCTGTAACGACAACATAGGTAGAAAGAACACTTTGTGATGCACTCCCAACTCCTTGAAAGACTCAAATGTGAGTCCAAGTAAAAAACAACGGAAGAAGGAGGAGTCGAGGCACGCTCCTTAGCTCACAGCACTTTGAGGGGTAGAGGGGTGTGTTGGAGCTCTGGGATGGGACTAGGAATAGTTGACAAGCTTCACTCACTCACACAGGCCTGCACAAAACCCACACAAGGTGGTTAGTGCGTAGTTGGAACACTTTTGGTGCTAGGAAGAGCCACGGGCAACACGAACACACAAAACTCACCATAGCTTGGACTTGAAGGAAGCCACCATCTTCCCCCTTATAGTATACTCTGCACCTCTCCACTAGGCCCACATCCACATGGCTTTTTGTCTTGGGACTCCCAAGTGGGAGTCCCGAAATCACCAAGGTTGGGACTCTGGCGACTTTGGGGCGCCATAACTTTGCGTGCAAACCTCTGATTGAGATAAGGTCTAAAGCAAAGTTTTAGCCCTCGTCAAGATCTTTCCAATGATATGTTGCACGCCATCTACACGGATGGAAATCGGGTCGATTCCCAACTTTTAGTGGTCGGGAATCAAATTGCTAATTTGACTCCCGGCCCTTCTTTTGGCCATAACTTGTGTTTTAGATGTCCAAATGAGCAATACGAGCCCATTTTAGACATCTAAGTTCCAAGAGCTTTTCAATGATATAAAAAACATCACAAGCCATTGAGTTTTGACCCCTAAATCGCTCTCTGAAAATTCGGGAGTCCACCAGGACTCCCTCTCCCAAAGTGGGAGTTGCTTTGGGAGTGTGAAGGTTCACTCCCTCACACTTTCCTACACTCTCGGGAGTATGTGATGTGACTCCTGGGCTTTCTCTTGGCCCGCACCCTTGCAACCCCTTTGCCTTGGTCTTGAGTTCAAAGCTAGGGTTGTGACACTTTGTGTACAAAGCACACTGTAAAGAAAAAACGGAGTTGCTGTGTTTATGATCATAAGGGTTTCTGCACTTGCAAAGATTCTCCTTAGACAATATATCCTAGTAATTTTCACTATTTAAGCAAAAATCCAACTAATCACCATGATTAGTCCACAAGGTGTGGACGAGTTGTATTGGGGCAGGGACCATGAAGATGTAAACGATTGGGTTTAGCATCTGACCATGGTAGCTAAAGTCAAAGATCTCAATGATGATAAGATGTTTAAGAGAGGAAAATTGAATTTGTGTGGCAGAGCTAAGGAGTGGTTCAAGAAGCTCAATCCACCACCGACAAATTGGACTATCCTAAGAATTGTAATTGTTCAGAAGTTTGGTGATGTTGATGTGGATGAAATCCGTGTCAAGCTTGATGCAATCAAATAAAAACCTAGAGAGCGAGTTGAGAAGTATTTTGAAAGGTTGGATAAATTATTTTAAAGAGGCAGGATCATAGATGCTAAGCAGATAAAAAGGTTTCTGGTTCGATTCATGCCAAAACTTAAAAGATTATGTGTGGTGAGGACATACACAAAGATTGAGGAAATGGTGATTGTAGCAATAGAAATAGAGAGGGTGCTAGGAGATTTGGGGGAAACACCATATGATACCCTCAGGGAGGAGAAGGATGAAGATGTAACTGGTGAATCATCTACGGATAAACAATTGTCAATGTTGAATGAAACTCTAATACATTTCTTTAGGGAATCTAGCAGTAAAAATGGAGCAAGTGCTAGTTCTTTTGGGAGTGCATCTAGGTGTTAGTTATGCCAAGCTGAAGACCACACTGTAGTGGCCTATCCAAAGCACAATGATATGCAGCTTAAGTGCAACAAATGTAGTGGAGGACATAGGGTTGAGAACTGTGGCATAAGGTGTTCATTTTGTAATGGTATGGGTTTAAGAGTTGTTGAACAAGATGAGAGCATTGATGCAAGAAACAGGACCAAGGAGGCAGTGCCCGATTTTGGTGCAAGATCGAAAATACTTCTACATTTTATGAAGGGTTGGATTTCTCTAACCCCAATGGAGACAATCATGAAGATTCCTGGAAAATTGGAATATCTTGAAGGGTTGGTTAAACTAGCCAGAAGAAGGAAGGATGAAAAGGTTGGCAAGAATTAGGTTGCCACTGTCAACAAACACCCCTGTTGTCAGAAGGATTTTTATGAACAAAAATTACAGAGGTAAAACCATGCACTTGTTTGTTGAAATGAACAATGGGATGATTGAAGGACTTGTGGACATTGGTGCATCTATGTTAGTAATGGCAACTAGCATAATACAAGAGTTTGAGATCATGCATTTGGTTTTGGGACATGAGACATACAAGACAACATCAGGGATTATTACCAATGCTTTGGGAAAGCTAGATGACATACTTGTGTGAGTTGGCAATGTTGTTTGCAATATGATGTTTTTATGGTGGATACATATGCATATGACTTCTTGTTAGGTTTGGACTTCCTCCTGAAGATTGGGGCAATGGTTGATGTGGAAAAAAACACTATACAAGTTAGGCATGGACCTAGGGCTAATGTGGAGATGGTCCCTTTGAATGTTGTAAACATTGTACACCATGGGGAGACACAACCTACCTTTTTTGTGGGACCCATTAAAAGTTTTGGCAAAATATTCCAGCAACTCAAAGTGGAGGACTTGCTTGAAAAGGGATTGACTTGGAAAGGCGGATGCTCTTTTGGTTCAAACCATCTTGATGATGAAGGATCATCTGATGATAACACAATTGAATTTGGGAGTGAGATTGATGAGGAAGATGCTCAATTCAATTTGACCATGTAGGAGAATGATGCATCAACTGAAGATGATCTGAAGGACTAGGGACTAAACCATCTTCTTCCACAAGAGTCCGTTAATCAAATTATGTGATCGGCACTATAGACTATTGGACGAATACATTATAAAAAGGGATGATTATGCTAATTGGCTTCAATGGGCAATTGTTGAAGAATCAGAAAAACTCAAGGGAGTTTCTGTCACTATGCATGTGCTTAATCCAATGCATTTGGATCATACAAATATGCAACATGTTGTTTTATAGGGGGATGAAAGGTGGGATGAAATATGGAGCATGATAAAGTTTGACTAGGCCCTCAGTAAGAACCAGGTTGAGGAACTATGGACTCTGTTGGAGGACTTTAAGGATGTTTTTGCTTGGCATAAAGGTAAATTGGGGTGCTTCACAATAGGAGAACATGCAATTGACACCCAAGGCTTTCCCCCATGTCGCACCACACCTAGGAGGTTGTCTTATTGGGAAGAAAATGAAGTGAACAGATAGATTCATGCATTGATCAAGCTTGGTAAGATGAAGAATAATGATTTTGAATATGCTTACAGAGTCAGTTTGCATGTTAAAAAGGATGGTAGTAGGCATTTTTGTGGCGATTACAAACCATTGAACATGTAGATGAAAAAGGATTCATTTCCAATGTTATTGATTGATGATGTTCTCTCCCAGATGGGAAGTAGCCAGTGGTTTAGTGCATTGGATTTGTAGTTTGGCTTTTGGCAGATCCGAATGTCACATGATGATGTAAAAAAGACAGTAATTGTAACAAAGTCTGGTTTTTATGATTGGACTATGATGCCATTCGGACTAAAGAATGCAATAGGGACATTTTCTAGAACCATGGCAGAAGTATTTAAGGATTGGACAAACCAATTCTTGAAGGTCTTTGTTGATGACGTCAACATATAGCCAAACATGGGAAGAACACCTTACATATTTGAAGGCTATTTTTACACAATTGCGGGAGGTAAATTTGAAATTAAACCCTAGAAAATCCTCTTTTGGTGCACAACAGATTGTATTTCTAGGACATGTTGTGACCAAACAAGGCTCATATCCTAATCCAAAGAAGGTATAGGCTATTAAGGACTTTCTAGTACCCAAGTCTGTGACTAATGTGCGGGCCTTTTTAGGTTTGATAGGATATTATATGAACTTTGTACGTGGGTATGCCAAAATTGTTGTACCACTTTTTGACATGACCAAAAAGGATCAAAGTTTTCTTTGGACCCCTACCTGTTAAGAAGCCTTTGACGAACTCAAACTTAGGTTGATTAAGGCTCCTATCCTTGTAAGGCTTGATTTTGAAAGACCCTTCATACTTGATGTAGATTGGTTAATAAAAGGCGTAAGGTTAGTTCTATCCCAAAAGCAAAATAAACATGAATGTGTTATAACATATGCAATTAAGGGTCTTACAGCCTCACAAAGGAAGTTCCACCCTATGGAAGGTGAGTGCTATATATGCTCTAATATGGGGGATAATGCATTTTCGACAATATTTACATCATGCCTCTTTTGTTGTCAAGATTGACCACAAGCCATTAAAATGGCTTGCAACAATTTTTGATCCATTTGGTAGGAGAGGTAGATGGATCTCCATGCTCTAAGACTTCAATTTCAAAATTGTCCATAGAGTAGGAATTAGGCATGCAAATGTTGATGCATTGAGACGTAACCCTGTTGATTCACATGATGAGGATGAGGACCTTGGGATGGAGGTACAAGATGAGAAGAAGGATGCTAATGTGGTATAGGTTTGGAACTCCTCTGCCTTGAGTCCACATATCCTCACCCTATCCCAATTTGTCGATGTTGAATTGATGCAGAAGGAAGGACATGAAAAAGTTAATTTGTTTGGGGAATTTGCTGAAGAGAATTCCAGTCTTTTAGTTAAAGTACCCATTCTAAAAAGAAGGGCAAAAGAGGCTTCAATAACAAATGTTGAATATTGGGGATTGGTTTGTGAAGCTCAGGAGATGGTGGATGCAAAAATGAACTCCATTGATGTGAGTAACATTGAAGAGGACAATGGAGTGGACGAGACAAGGAAATAGATGGACATTTGGAAGGATGAAACCTGTATGGTACTGTTGTATGGAGGAACTCTGGATCAAGTGCTAGATGATGTTGTTGAGATTGATTGAGCAAAAAGAAGATTATTGAATTACCATTGGAAAGAAGATACGTTGTTTTTAAAAGATTTGGTGGTACCAAAACCCAAAGAGAGACATGTGTTGGTCAAAAGCATACACGAGGAGATTGGACATTTCAGTGAAGGAAGGACATTGGTTGAGGTCAAAAAGAGGTTTTTTTGGCATAAAAAACATAATTTGTGAGGATGGTGGTGAGACAATGCCAAGATTGTTAGCTCGCCAAAAGTTCGAGAAGCATTAGATTTGGTATTGAGGAGATGAAAAGTATTCCTATCTATGACCTTTTTTATAGGGTGGCATTGGATATTACGGGACCTAAAAATGGAAATAGGTATGCTTTGGTTGCCATAGACCACTATTCAAAGTGGTGCGAAGCAAGACCTATTAAAGACCATGATGCTACCACTGCTGCTAGATTTTTGGAAGAGGAAATCATATGCAGATTTAGTGTGCCCAGATTCATACTCACTAACAATGGAGGTGAGTGGATGGTTGAATTCGATTTGATGTGTAAAAAACTGGGATTACTCATCAGTTCCCAAGTTCACAATGGCCTCAATGCAATGGAATGGTGGAGAGAATGATTAAGACCTTGAAGAGTGGATTATTTGTGGTGTCATCTATTGATTTAGATAACTGGGATTTCCTGTTACCATGGATTTTGTTTGGTTACAGATGTGGTGTCCAGACCAACACCAAGTTCTTTCCTTTTATGATGTTAACTAGGAAAACCCCAAGGTTCACATGTGACAATGGCCTTTCTACATTCACTAATGTGCAAAAGGATGAACTCACCTTGGATGAAATAATGCAGCTGATGGTGGAGAAACTCAAGCTCATTTTTGATATGCACTCACTTGTGTTGGAAATGTGGACCAAGCACAGAAGAGGCAAACAAGAATTTTCAAGGTTGGAGGAAGGAAGAACCATGGTAAAGATGAGAAGGCCAGGGAAAAAGAGAACACTACTTGCAAATTGGGAAGGTCCATATACCTTTGTGAAATAGAAAGACAAGGAGGGATGTAGAAAGTTTAATGATGGCTGTCGAATTTATATCCTACAAGGAATTGATGGCAAGCAATGGGAACGTGCTAGGCATAATCTATAGGTGTTTCACTAAATCTAGAATATGTGCGGACACAGATAAATCAAGGAAGGAGGTGTCACATATGTAACATATTTCTAGCTTTAGGGTTTTGAGTGTGAACAAAAAGTAGTTTAAGGTTTTTCAATGAAACATGTTTTCTTTTCTGTTGGCAGTTGGGAATTTTTGTTTTTGACGACGTGGAAACAAGGAAAGTTGCAAAATGGAAATGCGTCGGTGTTTGGTAGCATTGAAGCTTTGGTGTCGTTTTCTTCTGTTTGGTATGTATGTGTTATTGCTAGATGAAGGATGATGGTGTGGCTAGGGAGCTACCAGGGGAGGTGCGCTTAGTGGAGATCTCGTGAAGTAGCGGCGAAAGGATTTGTTGTAGAGAAGATAAGTAGTGCAAGTTTTTGTTTTATAAGTAAGGGAAGTTGTGGGAGTGAAGTTTTTTTAGATCTCTGTCTTGAGGGAGAGTACGAAACAATTCGCTACGCAATGTACTCAGGGAGGCAGAATATCTATCTTAGAACTGGATTTGATGGTTAAGGAGGGGGAATGATGAGAAGTTCTAAAGGTTTCTAGAGCGGCCACCAATTCTTCTCAAAAGTTTGTGTTTGGGTTTTATTTGTGTCTGGGTTTTATTGTCTTGCTTTTCAAGAGCAAATATTTTGATTTTGGGAATTTCGTAGGACTGCAATAGTCCATTGAGTCTACAAGGTCGATCACACAAAGGATGGGTGTAGGTTTTTAGAAGGATTATTCTAGCAATCCCTGGGGGAAGTCAATGTGTTATATTCTTGTCTTCTATCTTGTCAAATGGAACAATGGTGTCAAGGAAACTGGATAGTGTAATTTGTGTGGGCCGAAAGATTTATAGTATCATATGTAAGTTGGAATTAGAGTTCCCATGGAAGTTTAATGTGGTCCTGGATTTGTGTGGGTTTGAAGACTTTGAGAAGAAAGGCCAATAGGCTCAAGAGAGTGAGATTAGAACAATCTAACCCCTTGGAAACCTCAAGCCTCTTTATGATGAAGAAGGCAGTTTCTTTGTTAGTTTCTGAACAAAATTTAGGTGGCCACTAACTCAAGCTAGTGTGAAATTCGGAAAATGTATTTGCCGTTCAACATATACGTGTTTTGCATTTTGTTTGTTTATGCCTTTGTTTATTGTCACAGTTGTACATCTACCTACTGTGTCCACATTCTGAACACTAAAACAATTTGTTCCAATTTAAACAATTTAAAGACTTTCACCAAAGAAATCAGTTCACCTAATATGAAACTGGTTTTAATAAGGTAAAACTTTCAAAAGTTGGATCCAATGCGATAGTCCCTATTCCTGTGGGGGGCATGGCCCAACAAAAAGGCCTGAACTACACGACTTGAAATGTCCCCACCACAAGAGTTAGCTTGTTTCACTTCTTGTCAATGAACGGACTTGCTTTTAGGATTTAGGGATCATAAGAGAGCTAGTCGAAATGTATATCTTCACACCAATGTTGTGTGTGCAAGTGGTTTAGGACTTACACTCCATGTAAATGTAAATCCCATAATGAAAATTATTTACATTTTGTGTATGTGTTTCATATCCATTTAAATGTATAGCATGTGATGTGCAAATGTAAAACTATGTAAATTTATTTTATGTTGTGTAAAATAATGTAAGTGTAAAAACGAATACACTTAAATGGTTTGAAGTGTAAAACAATGTAAAAAAAGGTGATTTCTACTTTGGGAGAGGGAGGATTTTGTAATATTTTTGATGATAGGCCAACCAAATGGCCCATTGCAACCGAACAAAAAAAACCCCATCAAAACATTTGTGCTTGAAGATTCATCACAACTAATTAAATTAATTAATATGAATTACAAAAAGTGTTTCAACTCTTGTTAAAACTTAAGCAAGAAAGGTGATGAACAAAGTTAAGAATGCAAATTTTACTCAAATAATGAGGTGGGACAAAGTGTGCATTCAAAATAATCCTTAAAATAAAGCCACTATAATCCCATATTTGTAGAAATGTTAATGTTTGGGAAATATGAAAGCATCATGATTTTGTGTGAAGAGCCACTCAAAGCGGCCCATTGCACAAAAGAGAAAAAATTGAGCTTTGGGATGCACCCATAATTAAATGTTGCTTTGTAAGAAGGTATGATCATTAAAGGTATATATTACATACACTTACATTTAAGCCCGCTTAAGACTAATAATCAAGGCCAAAAAATCTTGAGGCCAGTAATGGGAAATTTGAGAACCTCTTGACTTGTTGTTTGGTCCCAAGTTGATATTAAAATATTTTTTGTTCCGGGGCGAAAGAGTTCATGTGTAAAACCATTAAGGTCAAAAAGTAGGGATGAAAGTTTCAACCATTAGTATGTTTTCATTCATCTTTTTGTGATATCATTTTTCTCCTTTTTGCTTTCTTTTTAAAGCTAAACCCTAAAATTCAGATCACCATGAATGAATATAAGCATAAATTTTTTGTAACTCTTGTGCTTTTCATGGCCATATCCCAAGTACAAAAAATTAAAAACCCTTTCCATCATTCACAAACAAGTGCAAAAGCTCAACTAAGAGAAGAGAAGAAAATGAAAAAAATGGAGAGAGAAATAAAAATAAAATAAAAAATATAAGATTTTCTTTAAGGTTTACTTTGATCCTATAATGTGGATTGCATCAAAACAATAATATTTTATTGTACCAACATTTATCCCAAGGGTTGCAAGTTGATATGTATCCCTTTTCTTATTCTTTTGTACATTTTCCAAATTTACGTTGTGTTTATAAATAAAGTTTTGTAGGGTTGCATCATGTTTTTGTCAGCCAAGTCAGGGCCAAAAAATGGTAGATTAAAAAAATTATTTTCTTTTTCAGCCTCGACTCTTATTGTAAAGCCCTTGACACTCACTGATTTCAGTGATTGCACCAACGGGAATGCTTGATTTGAATTTAACCTTGACCTTAACTCTTAATGTAAAGTGGGCCTTACACACCCAAAAACATTAACATGGGGCTGTGTAAGTGTTTTTGACAAATATTTACATTAACCTTGTGTGAATATTCAAAAATATTAATAAAAATTAATAATATAAATGTTAGTGTAAAAAATTCAGATGTGTAAATGTAAATAATTTATATTTACACGAGATTTACATGCCATACATACATACATATATATATACACACACACACATATATATGACTATTGACACTTACAAGCACAACGTTGCTTCACAATATGATATGATATATTAGGTTATCAAAATTTTCCAAAAGTGATACTCAACCAACGGAGTCTTATTGGGTCTCTAAAAACTTAGTTAGGGGGAGGTAGTGTTTGTAGCTAGTTCTTAGCCAAATTGATACCCAAACAAGTGGATTCTCAATGCCATGTCCCTTATCTAGCCGATTATTCAAATCATTTTTCAACATCTTACTAACACTGAAATATAAAGCCTTTACTACTGTAGTACCTTGGCCATTTCAACACATGTCCGTGGAATAATTAAATTAATTTTGAAACATTCATTTCAACAAGTGAAAATATTCCTAAATATTCACTATTTTCCTTCACAACATTTTTTTATTTGGAAGAAATAATTCTAGAAAATTTCAACATTTTTGAAAATAATATGTGTCGAACTGGCCAAGGTACTAAGGTACTTAGGCTAGTGACGTTCAATCAATAGGAATGTACAAGTTGGAAGGTTGGAAATTTGGAAGATGACAAGTATATTGGGAAATGGATCGGTGTGGGCTAGTGGGGAGGGAGGGGCAGGGGGGTTGGTGCTCATTCTGGAAACTCAGACATGAGGATTTCAACAAGAGGCAACTTGCAAAAGGGCTATCTAAGGTGAGTTGTCCCTTGAAGTTGTTTAGGGTTTTGTGAAGGGGAGGCATAGCTCATGTTCTTTGGCCAAAATCCATGATTAACTCTTTGTTATCAAGATTCCTTGCCTTTTAGTTGCACATTTGACTTGGCATATGTTTTAGCACTAGTTCAGTTTGTCCTTGTGAGAGTGCATGCTAGATTTTAGCACCATGCATGAAAATGTCTTTGGTTTTGGCCAAGTGGAATTTTGGATCCACCTTTGGACAACACTTGCTTAGTCTCACAAGAGTTCCAATAATGCCGTACTAGTGTGGACCTGTGTGTGAACATGATCTTGACAATAGAGCCAAAGATTATTTTAAAATTTTAATTAATTTCTAATGATGAAAATTAGCAAGTGTTGTGGTTTGGGAGATTTCAACATGGCAAACAAAACAAACAAGCCATGGTAACTCCTTTTCACTCATGTTTGGCACGAGATGAGTAGTTGAAAAAAAAAATTAAAAATTTATAGTTTTGCTAGAATTATAGAGAATTGAACCCAATTCAAAATACAAGATAATTTTAAAATTTTTTACCGGTGCACTTAGCATTCTTAAAGACTATTGTTGAAATTTAAAAAAGATTCAGATTGGGGTTGTTCAAGAATTCCAATTTTTTATTAAAATTTAAATATTTCAGCAAGATTTGCCAAACATGAGTTGTAGGTGTAGACATATTGTGTCTTTTATCATCTATGGTATCTAAAATTGTTTATTTTGTCGTGCTATTGTCAATTGAATGGAAAAAATGCTTGATTCTTGGTTATTGCAAATTCAACCAAAAAAAAGAAGAAAAAGAAGCAACTATGTTCATCATCCATATGGTATTCTAAGAAAAGTTCATTTCCATTGTTCATAGTGTTCCCGTACATTATTCTAAAGTTACGAATGATTTTGGCATAGGTCATCCAACATAACTTGGTTGGTTCAAACTTATCAGGTGGCATCCAATATAGTCACCCAACGTAGTAAACTTTACCTCCTCATCGTAGCAAAAAGTGAGGCCACATGCAAATAACATATCTTGACAACATTTTTCAAAGTCCTTATATACTCCATTAAATTGAGCTTTTTCTCTTCCCCCCCCCCCAAACCCATTTCACAACGTGACAAAATCTAAAATTTTGTCAAATGTACAACTAGCATGTTCAACTTTGTCACGACATCTAAGATTCCATAGATATCATGTTTGCCGATGTTAATTAAAGGTTATCTTGAAAATGCAAACAAAACAAATTCATGTTTGTCATATTCAAGTTGTGATTTTGTCATATTCAAAGTTTTCAAGATAACCTCTAATTAACAAGTCATTTGTGAAATTTTAAGAATATGTTTGACAAGGTCCATTTACCATCTTGCAATAACAATTATGATGTTGTTCCAAAGTCAATTTTATCTTTTTAAAATTTTTGAAAAAAGTGATCATGTACATACTTACCAATAATGACAATGCTAAAAATATATGGAAACAAATTGCAATGTGCACATTGATTTCCAACATAATCAACTTAAAATGCTTGAAATTTTTAAGCCATAAAAAATATTTGAGTGTGGAGAACAAGGATTTTTCTGGCGATGAATTTCACCATTGTTTGAAAAATATATATTTTAAAAAGAATATTCTGTCACAAATAACCTGTTTTTTTTTTTCTTTTGTGGAAAGAATGCAAAAAATCGTCGCAATTGCCTACAACATGTAAGGGTAATTAATGTTTTTTACTTTCCTATTTTGAATATTTCTGAATTGGGCTAAATATACTTATGGATGATTGCCACTTGAGAAACATCACAAATTTAATAAATAAATAAATAAATAAATAAAATTTAAAAAAACCTACTGGTGGAGAATGTGAAGGTAGCTCAATTGATTAAGCTCCAATTAAGCTAAATCTATTGCTAATGTAGTGACCGAGTTTCTGTATTAGGATGTTGTACCCATTAATAAAGCCAACCAATTGTGAAACTGCCTTAACGGCAAACCCTAAACCCTAAACCCTAAAACACAAACTTGTGCATGGTGTGGGATAAAACTTAGCACATTGAGGTCAGAATAAGTTAGTATCAAACTAAACCCGTACTAAACTAAAAGACATGCAAGACTTGGCTATGGCTTGTGCTTTTATAATCAACTTGATCAATGATCACATGTTCGAATTTGATTGTTGGAAGATGGTTCATGATTTATCTAGTGGGTGCAAGCAACTTGTGGATCCAATTTGCCTTAAACCTTGATCATGCGAATCTCATGTCGTGTATTAAAGCATCTATTTAGATCAGGATATTGGCTACTATTAGAAATGGAGAATCAGATGAATCGTGATTCTGATGCTGAGAGATATCATCTGATGGAATATTTGAGAATCTATCATTTGTCAAAATGGAATCCTCAAAATTCATTAATTCATCGACAAATGTGTGTCAAAGCAACCAAGGTACTATGGTAGTCTTTCACCTTATATTGTCCAATTTCTTATTTTAATGGATGATAATGTTTTTCTTGGGGGTGAGTTTATGCATTTTTTAAACTTGAAAAACATGATTTTGAGACATTCAAAAGATTTTTTTTTGAAAAAAAATGACCCTATTTTTCAGAGTTTCCCCTCCACCCCCTCCCCCCGCCCCCTTCTGAAAAAATAAAATTGCCAGAATTTTACTACTATAGGTTCCAATAAGTAGGCAAAACATAAAAGGATTCTTAAAAAAATTTCTATTTTCATATCTTGTGTATAGCCAAATTTGGTTAAATCTTCTTGTAGAAGATCACCAATTTTGTTACATTGTAAAATTGGCAAAAAGAAAAGCATCCTTGATAGGTGGGGTGGAGGAGACAATTAACACTCTATGATGAATATGAGAATAAGAGGTGTGGGTGTAACCTCTTTTTTCTTTTTGAAGAGTCATGAGCACAACAACATAACAACTACCTTAGTAGTACCTTGGCCAGTTCGACACTAATTATATTATTTTCAGAGATGTTAAAAATTTCAAAAAATATTTCTTCCAAATCAAAAAATATTGTGAAAGAAAATAGTGAATATTTAGGAATATTTCATTTGTTGAAATGAATGTTTTCAAAATCAATTAATTATTCGAGGGACATGTGTTAAAATGGCCAAGGTACTATGTGGTAACCCTCCTTAAGAGTAGCTCCAACAATTCCACTGAAACCCACTTGCTATCATTAAATATAATATTCATTTGTTAACATAAGTGCTTGGCCATAGTCCACCACCCATAAACACTCTAATTTACACTCTAAGTTTTTTGTTAATAATAAAAGTGACACATGGACCGATCATGATGGCCAACCAATAAGCTCGGTTACAATCAACACAATCAAGTTGTTGATTCTAACACCGAGCATCAATCCAAGAACATGAATTTCTCATTGTGGAGGAGGGCTAGGAAAAGCCCACACCATTCATTCAACAGCAATTTGGTGATGAATGTTTTTCATCCAAAATGTTGGAGTACTCATCCAAAATGTGAGGTTTTGGCCCGTTTTTTTTTGCAACAACTGTAGCTTCTCTAATCTAACTATTATAACAAGCTTGTTTCATAATGTCGAATATAGAATGGAACATTTAAAGAACTACTACTACTACTACTAAGACTATGAAGTGGGTATGTAGAAGATTGATGAGAAGAACTATGAATGAATTGCGGCAGCCTTGTTTCTGCTCCATGTTGCAAGGAACTCGGTTACACAGTTCATGATCAAGCTGGTGCTCACTTTGTGATTCAGTGTCCTTTCATCTACATGATGGTTCATGCCAGACACTCAATGCTGGAAAGTGAGTTTAGGTTCATGAGTTTTGCTAATTGGAACCAGTTGCTTGCACATGTTGCCATTGCAGTACCTATTTTTAAAATGACTTTTGCTGGGGCCCGGATGAAGTCAAATGATGTGCAGTGTTTTTATTATCCTTTCAGCTTTCTTGATTTCACAAAACTGGTGAATGAATTTTTTAGCTGGAAAAACACGCGCTAAATTCCAAACTTTAATAACATAGTGAGAATTAATCACTGGAAAAAAATTACTAGAGTATGATGGCCTCTTGAATTGAAAGATCTATTTTGGAAACTGCTGCATAGGAAAGACATTTGAAGCATTTGGTATTGGGTATTTTTGGAAACTTCTGCATAGCAAAGACATTTGAAGCATTAGGTATTGGGTATTTGGATAACTAGGTATGATGTGGTTAGGGACATTTTCCAGGGTTTGTTATCTGGAAATTCTTATAATTGGGAATACCCATGACTGGCATTTGATAACATCATTAATGTAACATAATTGCACAAATTGAACCTACAAAATGCGCATGTATTAATGGGACAAACTTGTCTTATAATAAACCTCTAGTTCTGAATTGCTTACTTTTTAAAAGTGTGAAATTTTGGTATTATTGTTGATGACAAAATCACAATTTTGATAAACAGGTTGAAAAGCACAATGTACATAAGAAGTTAACCTAAATTTTGAACATTGATTAATGACTTTTTGAAAGAGATAATAAAAGAGTGCACCACAAACCTACCTAAAACCCTAAACCCGATAATGCCGATCTTCTAAACAAATTATGTGTAGACGAATTGATTATGTGTAAATCATAAATTTCCCCAAATCCTAATATTTGTTGACCTCAGACAAGGTGCATAAAAATCAGGTCCTGCAAATGACCTTCAACCAAGGCTAAGATTTAAGATTCAACTTGGTAAAAAAGGGGGAAAAAATTAGTATGTGTTTTTCTATTGAAAAAAAAAAGTCTTGAGGTAGGTAAGCCTAGATTTTGACAGCGGTGGGGCTATGCACACAAATTCTTATACATGGGTCCCCGGGGAAGAAATTCTTGTAGGGGGCCAAGGGTGCTTACATTAGCATAAAGAGAGAATTCTTCTCAGTGTTCCATTGCATACATTGATCTAGACACCCGAGTTGTCAGGACACACAACCCACGAGTTTTTCATGCAAAGTGAGTCCAATACTCTTTTGAAAGGATAATGTGAAAAGAAAGGATGATGTGAGTACACGTTCCAAGCTGGTTTTTAACATGTATGTATGTAAGTAACTTTGCAATTGCATGCACTTGCACTTACCCGCACTTGCATGAAAGTGTGCAATTACAAGAGCCCCCTTCAACCTATGTACATACACTTTCCCTTTTTCAATTGTGCACACTTGCACTTTACTCGCACTTGCATGAAAGTGTGCACCTACAAGAGCCATCTTCAACATACTTGTTACTACTTAGAGCATCTCCATCTACAGCAGTGACTCCACCCACGTGAACCCCCGCCCCCAATTTCGGATAAGATATAGGAATCAAATAAATAGTGTGAAACAGCCTTCTCTTTTTTAATTGGTGAAATTTTGTCAAAAAGTGAAGTTCAAAATTCAAGTGCTTTTGGAGTTTTCCAATCCTCGGAAGTGAGGAAAAAAAAAGTAGTAAAAATTGACACATTTCTATATTTGGTTTTTAACGTTTAGTCAAAATATTGAAAGATGATTAAAGATTTGTATTTCATATTTGAATTATAGCCAGATTTGGCTAAATCTTAGCCCAGATGATCACACTTTTTCTACATCTTCCTCTCATTAATAGCCACTTTGGCTACAAACAAAAATTCTTAAAAAAAGGGACCCTTGTGGAATTGTTATTTTGACACTATGTTTGCTCATGCTAGTGATGTTTGCATAAAAAGAAATGGCTGCTCTTGATTGGCCAATCTATCTATTTACAAAGGTAGTTTGTTTCAGGTGTGGTCTTTTGTTTGGACTGCAGTCCTTTCTTTTTTTCTTCTTTTGTTCATTTGCTGGGTGTTTCTTTATTTATTTAATTAGTTTGTTTTGTTACTCACATTCAGATCTCCCAAACCATGGTGTCTTTTGCTATGCTCTTCATTGATACCGCTGGAAAGCCCTCGACGAGTAAGGGTGCACATTGATACCACTGGAAAGCCCTCGACGAGTAAGGGTGCACATTGATACCACTGGAAAGCCCTCAACGAGTAAGGGTGCACCAAGTTGGTTGGTTTCATAACATTTTGACCAATGGTGGTGAAGAATATATTGAATATTGAACAGATGTTTCACTTAAAATTCATTTAAATCAAAACCCAAAAATTATAGAAAAATTTGGGCATGCTCTTTGGTGTTGTTGTTGGAAGCCCTGAATGAGTAGGAGTTAATGAGTCAAAGAAAGCCACTAAAATGGAGTCCTGTTTCGTGGGAGGCTGGTCCCCACCATGAGAGTGGCAGATGAGACAACTCAAGTCACACTTGGGTTAGTTAGTAGAAGAAAAAAAAGGACACTGTAGGTACCAGTCAAAAGATGAAAACTCAATTGTAATAACAACACACACACTCTCTCTCTCTATCTCTCCATCTCTCTCTCTCTCTGCACGAGGAATTATTATTACACTCACAACAGTACCAGTTAGCTAGTTGACAAAACTCTATTGGGAACAAAAAGTGTGGAATGGGTGCATACTGGACTGTCTAGGTCTGGAGCTCCAGACTGGTTGGAACTTGGTACCTTGTAGATAGGCATGCCAGTACTGGCTTTTTCAACTTTCAGAAGAGCCTAGAGAGACAGAGAGAGACAGAGAGAGATTGTGTGTGTGTGGTGTGTGTGTGTGGGGGCACAGAAGAAATGCGTGAAGCTTCGTCACCGATCGCAGAATTCTTTTCTTCTTCTTCTTCTTCTCCTCTTGTAGAGATCAAGCACATGTTTTTGATTTGATTTGATTTATAGGAGCATGTGTTTGATGAATATGCAAGAGATCAGTTGTAGCAGCTGAAATTATTTCCATCATGTGAGAATTTCTTTTTCTTTTGGGACAGACTAGGACTTTCTTTTTGGCGCTCGGCGCTCATGAGCTGCTGTGATCATCTTCAGCTCTCAGCTGCTGCACAAAGTTCAGGCTTTGGTTATAAGAACTCCATTGGAAGTGAAGCTACATATAGAAATTAAGCTTAGTTGAATTGGAAGCCGCAGCAGGGTTGAATACCCAAATGATCTGTTGGACAATATCTGACGCTTGAGAGAGAGAGAGAGAGGGAGAGTTGAGATCAACGGAATAGAGTTATGGGAACTGCTGTTGTTTTTGTTGTGTTTTTGTGTTGCTGTGCAGTGGGAGGAACTGCAGCAGCAGATGATGAAGTGATCAACATCAACTGTGGTTCATCAGAGAGTTATGTAGATGCAATCACAAACATATCGTGGGTACCTGATGCGCAGTACATAACAACAGGAGTGAATGCAGAAGTACCAGATGCAAATACGAGCTACCCACAGTTTTCAGAATTCACAACTCTCAGATACTTCCCTGATTCTCGGAAGAAGAATTGCTACAGCTTGCCAGTCACGCCCAACAACACTTACTTGATCAGAGCTACGTTCTTCTACGGCTCCTATGATCAGAACATCAATGCTACAACAACAACAAATACCACACTAGGACTCCCCAGTTTTCAGATCGCTATAGACGAGACTCTTGTCTCCAATGTCACCTTCGAAAATGCTGATACTTTCACATACCGAGAATTCAGCGTTGCATCCCAGAGCTTTGTGATCTATCTCTGTCTAGTACGAGATAACACCAGCTCCCAATCTTCCAACCCATTTGTTTCTTCAATCTCCTTGCACCCTCTTCCATCTTATCCTCCATTTGTTGTTGCTGATCTACTGCAAGATCAAAGACAATACTATCAGACCAAATACAGATTGAGCTTTGGCGGACAAGCTACCGATCTGATCAGGTATGTGGGTCTAGTTCGAGCTCGATTGATCTGCAAGCTTCTCTCAAGCTGTATTCCTGAATTACTAAACTTCTCAAATTATTTCCAAGGATTTGGCCACAACTGCAGTACTCTTGTCATAATATGCAGGCTTGCAGAAGAAGATCAAAACTAGCTATACCTATCTAGCCGTATGATGTTAATTCGGTGAAGACTTGAACTGCAATCTTCTCTCACAGATCGAGCTACAAATAGTTTTTGTGTGCATGCTGCAGGGCACCCAGTGATGCGTTTGATCGCTACTGGAATCCGGGAGGTTCAGCATATGTGCAGGCGACTACTGGAGCGTTGCAGAATCTGACTACATTGGGTAATGAGACAGTTGCTGTGGCACAGAACGTCTCTGGTCTACCACCTGCAGCAGTGATGGACACTGCGGTGAGTACTAGTACTGCCGATGCCAATTTGACAATCTCGCTTCCACTAGACGTCGTCACGGGGGGCGACAATGAGAGCAGCAATTCTTCGACGTTTAGTACTACAATCTACTTGGGACTTTACTTTGCTGAACTGAATTCCACAGCGACTCGATTCTCGCGACAGTTCTATGTCCAAGTCCCAGCAGCTGTTGCTGCTTCTTCTTCTTCTTCTAATTCTTCTAATTCTTCTTCTAATTCTTCTTCAGCTGATCCAGACGTTCTTTTTGAGAATCCTTATAATATCAGCGGTGGGGCTCTCATTGCGAGCCAAGAATCTTGGCAACTGCAATATTCTTCGTCTTCTTCTAGCAACAACAGCACTAGCGACCAGCTGCTGTTGCAACAAAATTTGTTCGACATTTTTCTGTTTCCTGCAATGAATTACAACGTTTCTCAGCCTTTGGGTCCCTCGCTAAATGCTCTCGAGCTCTTGGAGAGGATCGACTCCACTGCCACCAGAACAAACGACAGAGATGGTCAGTAACCTACCTACCCACCCATCTACCTACCTACCCACCTACCTACCTACCTACCTGCATATTCTCTGCTGTTGCAGTCTTCTTCTTCAAATAGTTATACATACACTTCTACATGTATACATGCAATTGCATGTGTAATTATACATGTATTTGTACTTGTACTTATACCTGTAACTGTACATGTATTTATACATCAAAAATACATGTACAATTACACTTAGCTATACACATAGTCTATTTGTACACTAAAAGGTGTGTGCAACCAAAACAAACCAGAGACCCAGATGGTGAGTATAATGTCCTTCAAGGAGTTATACATGTATTACTACTACATATGGTTATACATGTATACTGTAGCTATATACATGTATAGTCCTTTTGTATACAAAGGGTGTGCCTTGGGCTATGAAAGTTGAGCCATCCACGAATTTATTTATTTATTTCTGTGGCACACATCCAAATTTTGGGGTTCCAAATGTGAATAGTAGGTCTGGTAAGGCTAACCAGTCTTGGGCAGTTTGTAACCAGTTTGTCTGGTTAGAACTGCCAGTTCTGGTTCCAATTAGTAGTATGTTCAGAACTGGACACAGAATTTTTTGAAAAGAACGATTTAGAACTGGAGGTTAATTGGAGGGTAGTCAAGAGTTAACCACTGGTTTGAGTTCAGGTTACCTCGGTCTTTTGAGTGGCCTAATTGAAGTATTAGTCTTTGTTTGATTTGATAAAAAAAATTATATATATTTTTAATAATAATAATGACTGAATGAAGAGTGAATTGAGAAAAGTTGTATGAGGCCGGAGGCCAAGCCTCTACAGTAATGCTGTCGATTAGGTTAACTAACATAAAAAAATGACAGTTTACTCAATTATCTTGTCTTTTGGGTTTCAAACTACATAGAAGGAAGGAACATTGTTGTTTTCGAGGTATTGATCAATTATATGGACTCACTTTTCATTTCATTTGTGATAATTTAATTATTTATGAATTGTCTTTAAAAAAAACCATTTATTTTTAAGTCTAGGACTAGAGGGGTATCTAATTTCATTTGCTCCTCTAACTTTCAGTGTCAGTGTTGGCCCAGCAAAGTGCTTTGGTGCACTTTGGCAAGTCACACACTAAATATGTTTTCAATACCTACAGTAGCTCCACTAAAGCAATGGTAGCTACTACTGCTCCAATGTTAACTTAAACTACTCTATCACTGGTGCAATTTGGCTGGCTTCCAAATAGTACGTGGGCCTACGGTCTCATACATTTTTCATCATTTTTGTATCTCTGCAAGTTTTTTGACTATGTACAAGACAGTGTTTATGCAAGTGGGCAACCCATGTCACCAGAATAATAAACAAGTGTCAGTTTGCCTTGCTGGTGTACAGGGCTGGTCAAAGGAGCTTGCTTAATAACACTTGTCTTTAAGCCATGCTCGAGGGTATCACCTTAGATGCCACTTGACTGAAAACTCCCTGGGCCTGTCTTTTCTGTCTGCCTCTAAGTGCTGAAAAGTAGTGAGAATGACAATGGAAATGTGTCGAGCATGGCGTTTATCCTCGTAGTTCGTGATTATCAAATTAGCTGTCAAATGACACTGAAAAGCTTTAATAAGCATCTATTGAAAGCTCTGAAAAGTTACAAAGACCCATTCCAACAACATCCTTTAGACTGCAATATAAATAAGCTACTATGTTCAGTTATTGGTGCGGGTGGCGACTTTCATGGCAATGTACCCTATTAGAAATAGAAATAGAAATTTCAAGTACCATACCTGGGTACCAACTCTATATTAAATATTAAGTTCATCATGACTAGTTTGTTATACATGAATAATTGCGGATGTTGACCACAATAAGTGCTACGGTCTATTTAGGCTATGGGCTAGGGCTACATAACTGGTAGTTCATTATGTGACTGATGATGAACTTATCAACATTGGGTGTTTGTGTGTGTGTGTGTGTGTGTCTGTGTATGGGTGTGTACAGCTCTTGCTATTGAGGATATAAAATCATGTCTGAACCTGACCGAGTGGACTGGTGACCCTTGCCTGCCATATCCACATTCTTGGCTCACTTGTAACAATGTCAACATGACAACAAGTCCTTCCATTATAGCTGTGTAAGTTTTAGTTTCCTGACTCTAATATACAAAAATACACAACATCACATGTAATACAGTTGTAAACAATATTTATTATTATGTGTAGAATAATGCTATTTATATATACATTACAATAATATATTTGGGGTGAAAGGTCAGACAGTCAAGTTGTGCTTTTGTTTTTGTATGTAGTGGGGAAGAATTTGTTGTCATAGATGCGAGGAGGAATTTGTCAAACTACTGTAAACTAAAGTTTGTTCTGCGTGAACATGTGGTGATGGATGATGGTGATGAAGTTGTGGTGGTGATGGGACATGGTGGCAGGGATTTGTCAGGGTATGATCTGAATGGGACTATTTGTCCAAGCTTTGGCAATCTTTCCAGTCTGACCAGCCTGTGAGTACAAACTCTTTCTTATGCTGATTCCCTTCAAAAACCCATTTTGTAATTTGTCATGTACATGCTGTAGATAGTAGAGCAGATCTAGCCATGAACTATATTTTGGGTCATATCAGTATAACTACTTAAGCCTACATACAAAGTTTTTTTGGTTAATTTAAGGTTTGCCTCAGGTGTATAACCTAGAACTCCTAGTAGTGAGAATTGGGATGGGGTTTGAATTTCCCTATTTGTTGACTCTTACATTTTTTCCCTCAATTTTGAATTTTGGAATATAAAAAACTTTAGTGTTCATCAAACTTCAACAGGTGAATGGATCTTCCTTTGATTCCCCACCCTCTAATGCTCTGTTTTGTTTATAACTTGATGTGTAGTTCACTTGCTAACAATGAATTGATGGGGCCATTGCCAAGTGAGCTTGAAGACTTAACCAATTTGACAACATTGTGAGCACACCAACTCCATTTAGAAATAGAATGTTGCTGAAATTAATTAATTAATTAATTTTCTAAAGGAATTGAATCGATTAGCTATCTCGATTATTGAATTTTTAATGCTCTAGATGCTTTTAAATCATTTACCCTAAACACAATTTCTCAATAATATTATGTCATGAAATTGAGGTTAATATATTTGATGTGCTTTTTTGTCATGTGTTTTGTAAGACAGGCAAGTGCAGAATAATCACTTGACTGGTACTCTTCCTGATTGGTTGACTTCACTACCACTCTTGACTCTATTGTAAGTATTTTGTGCCAATAATTGGACTTAGCTTATAATAAGTTGTGACAACAATGAATTTTTAATTCATTTGATAATCAATATAATTAAATACATGCAACTTTGTATAAATTGTCATACAACATGATTGTGTCTCTAGTTTGCATGAAAATCTAGGCTCTTTTTTTTTTTTCCTATTATTATACTTGTCAATTTTTTTTCCTTTTTCATAATTCTTTGGATTTTAAAGACTTGGCTGCCTGGTTGATATACACTATTATGGCTACACCTATATTTCATGTTCTATGTAGCTTCTTTGAAATACCGAATATTTGATCTTGGAGTAAATTACAAAAGAGTATTTGTTGTCCGAAATTAGGTATAGATTATTGGCAATGTGAAAGATGACACATAACATATGGCATTGGATTTTTTTCTTGTGACTCAGGGAGGTGCAAAACAACTATTTCAGTGGTGCAATTCCTGTGCCACTACTTTTGAATAAGAATTTAAATTTCTCGTAATATTCTACACTATGACTTTTTTTTTTTTAAAAATTCAATCTAGTACAAACCATATTATTTAAATGTAATCAAGTTGATTCCAAAACCCATCTTCTAGTAACAATCTAAACAAACTCTAGGAACAAGTGGTTGGTGGGTGTACCAATTTTGGAAGGAGGGTACCTAGCTAGTAGTACTAGGTTTCAGATTCTACTTCCCAATTAAAACATTTGGCATTTTTTATTTATTAGGCAATGCAAAGTTAGATTAATGTTTGGAATATATATATATATATATATATATATATATGTAATTTTATTTATTTATTTATTTATTTATTTATTTATAATTTAGTAAAAAATAAGAAAAATTGTTTCAATGTAGTAATGGGTGATAATTAATTATGTGGGGGGGTTTGGGCTTGCCAGGTATGAACCAGGAAACCCATCTTTAAACTTAACCAGCCCAGCTCCACCTCCAACAACAACAAATATAACTGTAAATACTAATGCTACAAGAACAAGCACTAATGTTGTAGTTGGTGCGGTGGTGGGGGGGAATTTTGCCCAAGTCGCGCTCATCATACTTGGAATCTTGATTCATCAAGGGAAAGTGACCTTGGATTTCTGCTGCCTTTTCCGCAAGATGCCATGTTGGCGCAAAACTGAAGACGAACTCCTGGAAAAGATGAAAGACTCCGGTGATGATGTCGAGGGTACGTGAGTTCCAATTTTTTGTTTTGGTTTTGTTTTTTCCATATTTCAAATACACCATGTTTCTAACAAAAACGACGACGACATGATCGTGGATACAACCAGTGTCGTGCGGTTCTAGTCTTGGACTTGGCTCTAATCCCTCTGGTGGAGATGGGATGATCATCACCAACCAGTGTGAGTAGTAGTGAAGAAGAACTCTACGCATGAAATGAAATTTAAGGGAGAATGTTTCCCACTGTCAATTACACCAAATTAACTTAAGTATTCATACACCCATGCAGAAAAAATTAACTAGTATTTTAATACATCCATGCAGAGTCTCCTAATTCCTAATCACCATCGCTTCCTAACTTGAGAGCTGCTGCCGCTTCCTAACTTAAAGTCAAGTTGTCGCTTCTTCTTAACTTAAGCTTTGCCACTTCCTCTTAACTGAAGCTGCTGCTGTCTTTCCTACCTAAATTTCATCGTTTTCTAATTACGATCCAATTAATACTACAAGCGGTGCTCAACTACTAAACTAAACTAAACTAGAAGTTGTTGTTTAACTAGAACTTATACCTAGTAATACTATCTGAGGTCTTCAGATCTCCTACAAGTAGTAGGTATATCACATAAATTCCTCCCCACCCCCAAAAGAAAAAACAAAAAAAAACACAAAACACCCCTGCTTGTTTGCTTGCATTATTGGGTTGTTGACAAGTTGTTGTTGTTGTACATATGTTGGTTAAATTGGGTAGTTGTGAAATTTGGCCTGCCTGCAGAGTGGAAAACTCGTCAGGAGCATACAATGGTACAGCATGTTGTAACCACAGGAGTTGCATCAAATGAAGGCGTTTATGAACCTGAACGACTTGCAACAGCCAAAAGCGGCATTGCAACAGAAGAAGTTCAAGAGCAAGCTCAGGAGCTTTCCCATCACATAGTACCCCCCAACAACAACAACAACAATCATCCTCCTCAGCAACTGTTTGCTGCAGGAGCAGCAGCAGGAGCAGCTGGTCTGGCTACTATAGCTAGTGCTCGAGGTTTTATTGGAGCAGCAGCTGATGCTTCCAATGGCTTTGCTGGCTCAGCTACTGCTGTTTCCAAACCTGGTGTTGCAGCTGGAGTTAAAGGGCTTGTTGCAACTGAAAGAGCAAGTCTTGTTGCAGCAGGAAAAGCTGGGTTTGCCTCTGCTCTTGCTAGAGCTGAGAAGGCACCTCTGGAATATCTGCTTGGGGCATCAAATGGTACAACAGTAGGGGATATAGAGGAAAGCATCAAGGAACAAGCTCAAACATCAACTAAGAATCTCCTGATGTCTGGAGAACAGTCTGTAATGCAAGAACTACGAAGTAGTGCTACTTCTGTTCAAGCTGCTGCTGCTCATGTAGTAGCTGAAGGTAGTGAAGAATGGCAACATGTTTTGTCCAGCTTGGAAGATGAAAGGAAACGAGCATGGGGTACTTTGTCCAAGTTGAAGATCATGAAAGATGAGACAGAGCAAGAGCTGATGCTGTTCTCCAAGCAGATGCAAGATCGGCAGAATTTGTTCCAAACAGCCAACTCCAAGTTAGAGCAGTTGCGGAATCAACAGAATGTGGAAACCCAACAACTCAATACATTGTTGATGACGGTGAGCAGCAGAACCAAAGAAGCAGCAGCAAAAGTAGCCTCAGAAGCTGCTGCTCATGCAGTTGCAGCTGGTCAAGAAGCTGCTGCCAAAGCTGTTGCAGATGGTCAAGCAACAGCTGTTAAAGCTGTTGCAGATGGTCAAGCAACAGCTGCTGCTGCTGTCAAGGCTGTTGCAGATGGTAACGAAGCTGCTGCTGCTGCTTTCCAAGCTGTGGCAGATGGTAAAGAAGCTGCTGCTGCTGCTGTCCAAGCTGTTGCAGATGGTAAAGAAGCTGCTGCTGCTGCTGTCCAAGTTGTTGCAGCTGGTCAAGAAGCTGCTGCTGCTGCTGTCAAAGCTGTTGCAGGTGATCAAGAAACTGCTGTTGCAGCTGGTCAAGAAGCTGCTGCTGCTCTCAAAGCTGTTGCAACTGATCAAGAAGCTGCTGCTGCTGCAGCTGCAGCAGTCCAATCCCAGATACTGGATTGTCGTACACATCTAGAAGCATTGCAACGCAGAATAGATTCCCAAATAGGTATTGTGGAAGCATTCCAAGGGTTGCTGGACACAGCAGAATCAGAGCGACAAAATCTGAATGACAAATGGCAAGCTCATAATTCCACTTGGCTTGCAGCTACTGAATGGTATCAAGCTTGCAACAGACACAAAGCAGCATTGAGCTCTCAACTCCGGTCCATGCAAAGTGGCTTACAAAGACCTTCTCTTTCTCCTTCTCCAGTACTTGTAGGAGGATTCAACACCAGCTTCATGTCAATCACTAATGCTGCAGCAGCTGGTGTTGTCGATGCAACAGGAGCTGCAGCAGCAGCAGTTGGAGTTGTAACTGCTGCAACTATGTCTTCTTCTTCTTCTTCTTCTTCTTCTTCTTCTTCTGCTGCTGCTGCTGCTGCTGCTGCTACAGCTTCTTCTTCTTCTTCTTCCACTGTTGAAGCTTTGAGTGTCTCACCATGCCCATTCTGCAACAGAGGTTTCAAACCTGCATGGGCAGCACTGGTGGTGTCATGTGAGCATGCCTACCACATCTGGTGTGCACTTACCCATTTCTCTTCTTCCACCAAATGCTTGCACAAGGATTGCCAGCAAGAGATGCATGCTGATTTTTGGCGCAACTCCGGCATCAAAATGCCAACAGCAAATGCAAATTCAAATGCAATTGTGGATGCTACAATTGGTGCTCTGGATGTTGCTGATGATCTTCAAGCAAACTTCTTGCATCCGCATGATGAAGAAGCGCAACATCATCATCATCATATTATGGAAGGATTTGACACAAGCAGAATGGCTGCAAATCTCAGAGGTACCATTTTTCAAACTCAGTACTAGTAAACCCTAAACCCATGTTCCGAGTAAAATTCAGTTTGAAATTTGTTTTCGGTTGATGAAGCTTAAATTCGGTTTTGATTTTATTTTGTTGAAAAGTTTGGTTGAAATTTTGTTTCAATATATTGATCTTATTGATGCATTTCGTTGTTCCCATATTGCCCAACTTCATAATGTCCAACTCTTAGAAAGCTTCATAACAGCTCGAAGATTGGCCAATAGCTTGGTTTAGGAAATGGATCAAACAGCTTTACTTTTGTAATAATATGTGTAAGACATGTTACTTGACATAGGAGAATTGACTGAGGGAATTCTCTTTTGGGTTATAACATTTTTTTGTAAATCAACATGGTGTTTGTTATGTGGTTGGGTGCAGGTATGGTGCAAACATCAATTTCAGAGATTGAAAAGGAGGAACAGTTGCCAGCTGAAATTAGAGCGACAGGCTCAAGAATCATCAAAATCATCAACCCACTACGCCAAATTGTGGTTTTTGTTGTTAGGATATTTCGCAACTAATGACTAAAATTATGTAATGTAATGATGTATTTATCCATGGTGTATAAAATCAACTTGTTTACTCATTGGCTCTTCTTGATCACTACAAAAAAGCACATCATAAACCTAGTCATAAAAATGATTGCAATTTTACACTACAAATGATAACAGTCGACTTTCCATTTACAAGGATCAAATCTCACATGATCATACATGTGCTGCAAAGTGTAGTTTTCAGCATCATCAACTGTCATTTTGTCATCACCAAACTTATCAAAGAAAAACCATTACAAAACATAGTGATCACACCCCAACAAAAATTCTGATTATAGTCAACAATCCAAATGGGTAATTGATTCTACAATTTCGTGTAATGATTTTATTTTTAAATCTTATATTACACGTACTGCAAAATTGTACTGTCAACAAGATGTAACTTAAAACACATATTTGAACATGTAAATGTGCTGAAGCCAAGTATAAGATGCCATCTTAGTTTTCACATTATAAAGTATAACATTAAGATTAAGAACTTCATATTACACCTAATGTGAAAGTTTTAAGTATAACATTCCATTATAAGATGGTCATGTTTGGATGGTAACCAAAGAGTCCCAACAAAACTTCCACTGATGTCCAAAATTTGTTACAGCAGGAAAGACATACCTCCAAAAACACATACCAAAAACAAACAAGTCACACAGTCAGTCAGTCTGTCTACTACACACCCAAATCCAATAACTCATATACATAGCACTAGTTTCCATGACACAAACTTCAACACACCAACTCACGTAGCCTCAAGCTTAATCGCACCCCTACTTGTAAATCTACCACGCATGTCCTCTTTTCGAAATGCTCCTTTGAACTTCTCTTTTGGGTCATAGGACATTTTCCTTGATCCTCTAGAAGCATATCCAAACCCTTCATATGATGTGAGTCTAAATGCTTATGTTATGCATAATTATAATATCATCATTATAATTATAATTATGCATAACATAAGCATTTAGAAGCTTATAAAAGTGATCAAGATTACACCCAAGACAAGATTGCACTCACAAAACACTGCTGTATATAACCAATTATATATTACTCTGTTCAGCGTATACTGCAAAGATTTCTCAGCACCGAGCTGGGAGTGTAAGTTTGAGCTCACTGGATTTGTCTTCAAAACTTGTGCAATGGATGACAGTGCCCCCCGCCCCCCAACTAGGATTTTGACTGCAACAACTCTCCCATCACCTTCACTACCCAAGCTCCATTTAGTTCAGATTTACTTCAGCAGATCAAGTGCAGGATCCTTGTTCTGATATGTTGCAGGTCTTAATGAAAGTGCTGAAGAAAAAAAATCTCAAGAATTTAGACTCTGTAAAAGCAGCTCAAATTTATTAGGTGAACCTTTTTTTTCCTTTTTCTTTTTTTGTTCCTGTCTCTCTCTCTCTTGGCCAGAAGTCTTCAGTACTCTTCCTTATTGATCTCTCCCTTGCAGCTTGAAGCTTAGGGTAATGTCCTCAGAGTGGGGTGTTCCCAAAATAAGCACCTCTGGAACCTCGGGCAGTTGTTTAATTTGGGGGATACCCCACTCCTCGAGGACATTACAAAAAGCAAAATACCCACTCGAGTGGCCATTACAAAACACAAAATGCCCACTCAAATGGGCATTACAAAATGCGAAATGCCCACTGGAGTGGGCGTTCTGTTTTTTGAAATGCACAACCATTTGCGGAGGACAAATTCCACTTGATAATGTGCCTTCCAGTTACCCTGAAAAAAATCTGCTAGTGATTGAGGAAGAAGGCTGAAGAAGGTGGGTATTGTACAATGGATGATAACATCCAAAAGATTGGTAACAAGTTGCTCATCCACTCCCTAATGGCCATCCATGCCCCAGGCTTAATGGCAAGTTCAAACTTCAAACCAGCAAAAGTTAGAATAGGAAATGTTCCCATGACGTTTGTTCCCCAAAAAATATGAGAACTCAAAGTTCATCAAAGTAACAACACCTGGTGAATATCCCTCAAATTGTGGCACCAAATGAAAAACCTACTAACTTGTGCATTGTTCCCTAGTCTCTACCCTAATAACAATTCATTCAATATTTTTTATTATTTTTATTATTTTAAATTCTTACCAACAATAGTTAAAACAAGATACCCTTTGATGAAAATTTAAGAACTTGAAACATAATATTACTATTCTAAAGTCAAAAAGCATTCTCATATTGATCATTGAACTAAATAATATTTCAAAGTTTTTTGAATAGTAAGACATATTTCATGACTATTTTCTCTTTAAAAATTAAAAGATCGCATGTTGGCCTACTTTAGCATAATGATTTCTTTTTTCAGCTTTTCAATATTGTTGATTTGACCCCTATCTTCTAAGCTAGGTGCTTTGAGTGGCAAGTACCATGTGGAAATGTTGTTGAAATGGCTTTTCTTTTCTTTTTCTTTTTCTTTTTTTGCCCATATCACGATGGCAATAATTTTAATTTAGTGTTTGATCTATGTGGTGACATAGACTTGAACTACAAATAAATGCAAGGTTGTGAGGGAAGTGTGAAGGTTATATAACAATTTGGTGACCCTAAACCATAAACCTTCCATACATTGCATTTGCACCCTCAACAATAAAATGAAGTAAAATATAATCCCACAACTCAAATCCAAATTCCAACACCTTCCTTTAGAGAAAAAGCCCAATTGATATGAATGGGAGGTCACAACAAAATTTCCCTAAAAATCCATCACAAAATAATTGCTTACAAACCCATCAACAACATTTCACAACAAATGATGTTATATCTTCTAACACAAATGTCCAAAAACAACGAACCCCCCATAATTATAGGACTAGAATTGAAAGAAAAGTCTACAACTAAACATGCTACAAAACCTTTCACTAATAATTTGCATGTCAACCTAAATGGACTAGAGATTTGATGAATCCAAATAGTGGTGAACATTCGAGTGATTAATCTAATCCTCAAAAGATAGGTTAGGATGAGGTTCTATTGTTCTTGAAAGTTTCAATCCTCAAGGTTAAGAATGAGCATAATCAACAAACCTACTTAATAGAAAACAAACCAAAGGCCAAAATTTTGCAAAGGCACATAAATACCCAAAGAATATCAAATTGCTACTTTGGTACCCTACTTTAACCAAAGTTGAAAAGAAAGGTTACCAATGCTAGAAAGTGAGACACTATAGGGGTAGACAATGTTGGGATGGGCCCAATAGTAGCTTTTAGTAAATCTTTTA
>Ga0209208_10000756_pt1 | contig 43674 bp, 26 predicted proteins | sample S1TSphfallax_3_FD_187694 | JGI IMG/M metagenome (GOLD analysis project Ga0209208, IMG submission 187694) | Host-associated microbial communities from peat moss isolated from Minnesota, USA - S1T2_Fd - Sphagnum fallax MG (SPAdes) (version 2) | ecosystem: Host-associated > Plants > Peat moss >...
CTCCCCGGATTTAGAGGTCTGCAATCTGAAGTGTTTTAACGTAGTAGAGAGTAAGCTAGGAGCCAGAATTGGCCGAATTCAATGAACAGCTAGCCAGTGAGGGTTTAAGTTGATCGTGGCTCCTGGCTAACAGTTGCTTAGGTCTACTCTCAGGCTACAGAATCAACACACATGCTGAACCCATTCAGCATGATAATTCGGTCATCAATAATGGAGAATATATGGCTGGTAGGACTGAGTACCCACAAATGCACCGCCCCCATTATCCTGGTTTGAGGCCATCTGGTTCGATGAACCCCAATTTTGGAATCCATATACACTTTTAGAACCCTCGGCTAAGGGAAGGGTAGCTGAGAACAAGAACCCAATGAAAAATAGTGTCCTGTCAACATACAATCCATTCATGCTGGAGTGTTCATGGATGCTGGTTCACTCTGGCCAGGAGAATATGAACTAACAGCAATTGACCCTATTATGGGAAACTCCAGAGTCCACATGATCATGCATTAATCACAATAATTGCTTTGATCAACCATGTGTTCCTTGAAAGTTTTTTTGTAAGCAAATGACACTGTTGTGTTTTAATTCCATCTTAGGTGCACTGATCATGAGAGTGCCAATCTTGTTAATTTGGACAATGGTTGGATTCAGTGTTTTCTTTTATCCCAAACTCTACCAGTGGCCTGGCTGGTGATCTGGTGGGTCCCATAAGCAGCACTGAATCTACAGTCAGCCACATATGATGTTCACCTCATTAATATAGTCCACATGTAAAGTTTACATGGTCTTCACCACCTCCAAAAATCTATAGCTCAATCATCATCTTTTCTTCCTAACTTTTCATTTTGTTACAACCATAATTACAACATCCTTGTAGAAAGTTTGATTACAACACAAAAAATGATGCACCCTAGCTTACTATTACCTAGCTCTTATTTGGTGAAGGGTAAGTGCATGGCAAGGTGGTCTAAAAAGCAACAAGACTTCCATAATTTAAAAGTCCATTTCCTTTGTATGTTTTTTTAACCTCAAGAGGTTTTTTGTAGTTAAGTAGTAACAATGCATCAATTCTAAGCAATTTTTTCCCATAATTTTTTTTGCCCCTTTAGAACACATTTGATTAATACACGTCTGTAAGATCTCAACCCAATTTAGGTTTTTGTTTTATAAAAATTGAGAATTTGAAAATTATTTGAGTTTTTTCACTAGATAAAAGTTCATAGGTAATAAACTTCATTAAATATGAATCAAAACCTTTCAATATTATTTTCATTATTATATTTTTCAACTAAAGCCAAGTCCCTAACAAGTTTAAAGGTCAGTCATAGAATTAAACCAAAGTCCATTCATTAATTGTTGATATCATTACCAACTGTGATTTTCAATTTCAAAAGTCCATAATTCTTATAATTTTATATGTTTTTCATATCAATCAATTGCATAATGCTTGGTGTAGATATCAAAGTCTATAACTTCAAAATGGGTCCCATTTAAAATTCCAATACGTACAAAAAAATGTGGCAATAAAAATCACATCTAAATAACATAAAGGTGAACTATGTTATTTCCAAATTGGTCCACCTACCATGCATCCACCCTAAGCTGGCATTAATTTTCTTAAATGTATATGCAACTTACTAATCTCTTTGATCTCAAAGATGAAAAATGAGCCTTTTACGGGAATTGAACCTTGACCAAAATGATCTTGTCCATTGCAACAAACCACAAACCTACACAAACAAGTAACCTTAGTAGAACCACAAATAAGATTAGTAATAAACAAAAAGGAACATCAAAGGGTCAAAATATAGTCAAAGGAGCCATAAAGGGCATTGGATGTTAGATTTTGTCAAAGAAAATTAGAGATTTTTTTTTTGGCCATTTGAAACCATGGTAATCATGGCACATTTTCTTTTTAACACACATGAATGTCAAGAAACTCAAATTAAAAATCCATTTAATCCAATTTTGAATTTTGGTTTTGTTAAGACTTTAGAAAGTGAAAATTTTTGTTATTAAAAAATGACATTTTTACAAAGGACTTTCAAAGGACTCATATAATAAAAATAAGTTGATGGTAAAAAAAATGAAATAATAATAATCTATTAGACACATTAAAAAAACATCATAATTTCATAAATGTGGAATTTTAAAACTTTGAAAATTCAAATTATGTACATTTGAAAATTCAAGATTTCAAAATTTTAAAAATGTTTTACCACATATAAATGGGGTATAATGTATGTGATGTATTAAGCAAAGTTGTAGTTTATATTACATTAAATTTAACTTTTAAAAATTAAAACTTTCTGGTATGAATTTAAATTATCATCATTTTTCAAGATGAAACATAAAGTTTGCAAGGAATCTATACATTTTTCAAATTCATATTTATCCAAAAATATTAATTATTATTAATCTGACTTGTTGGGGCAACTCTAATCATTTTCCCAAAAAAATTGCAAAAAAAATCATTGAAAAAAAAATCATATGAAAAAGTTATTTTGGGGAAAAATGACATGCAAGACTAATGTGAAGTAATGCTTGTGGCTCCTTTAATCTCATTTTGACCCCAAACCCGTTTGTAACAATGTCTAGTAAACAATTTGAATGTAGTTATAAAATTGAGCAAGGCAAAATGACCATGATCATGGAAACAAAAGTTTTATGAATACTAAAACTATCACCAAAATTTAAAGGTTCAACACCCTAGGGCCCAAGAATATGGAATATTGAATGTTTTTGCCATGCAAAAGAGTTTGTAATGCACATATAATTGAATAAGCACTATGAGCTTGTCAATATTGCATGACATGAAGCTTTAGCACATGATAGACCTAAACAAAAAGCCAACAAACCAAAGAACATCTTTAGAATTTAAATATGACAATAATTGCACAAAATTTAACATTCAAGAACTAAAAAGTTAGGTGTACTTACATACCAAAAAAATATTAATATTGCCAAAAAAAACCATTCATGCATAACATGTTTGAACAACCTTCCATTCCTCAATGGTTTAGTTATTCAAGGAATTTTTTTAAGAATATAAAACTTTTTGTCAAACATTCAAATGACCAAGTCAAGATGGGTTACTAACCTATTTGTTAGATTTGTCTTCATAAAATTGAATGTACTAAAGCATTGCTTGTCTTCCACTTAACCAAGTTGCACAATTACAATTTTAACTAATTTGATATATTCCAACATCTTGTGCACAACCATTAGGGTTACATGGTTTCAAATCAATTTCCTTCACAAATGTGTTAAAGGCTTACAAGTGCAAGGTCACCCATAACAATCTTCAAGTTATTCTTTAAATTGCTTTAAAGAAAAACATTGCATATCAAGGGTTGCAGGGTCCAATATAGGTGAAATCCATACCTACAAAAGGCAAGTGCCACATTTCATGGGTACACAAAAAAATTAGCTTTGATTGAGTTTAAATGCAATTGAAATTTGTTGTTTTAAGTTCAAGACCCAACTAATATTAGGGTAAATCACCCCAAGAACATCCATTAATTTGTGAGAAAGTGAAATGATTGCTTAATTTAGATATATTAAGTTTTCAACTATAAACATCATTAACATTTGACCTTTACAACTGCCTTGGAATAAACCTCTTTAATGATTAAAAAAAACATCATTAATGACCTAGTCCTTGAATTTTTCCCATATGTGTAACCCATTAAACTCATAATCAAGGGGCTCATTTTTTTGTGCAAATGGTTGCAATTCACAAAGCCATTGAAAAGTTTGAAAATGTTTCCCTTGAACCCAAATGTTTCATAAAAATGCATCTTAAACAAATCCACCTTATATATTGAAATTATTGAAATGAAATAATAGACAAAAACATCCTAAAAACGGGCCAATTTGATGAGGGACTAAATTGTATTCAACATAGACAAAAGCAAGCTAGTCCAAGCATCACTTAGACATCACACATGGTTGATCCAAGTTATGTTGGATGTCTATACATGATGTTGAGGCATTCAAGCTTAGGCCAAAGTTGTTGAATCAATTGCCATTTTCATCAACACTAGGTGGTATTCTTCATGTACACACTTCATTGAACTCAATATGCTAATGTATTTAGTCTTCAATTACAAAGTACATATCAATGTCACCTTTGTTTCCACATGATCTAGGCTAGTTTGACAAATTCGAAGTAGTGTTTTATATATCTAGACTTGCAAAAGAAAATATATCTGCGATATGGGTTGGAGCAAGTCCTTTAAGCATGTTAAATTTGTGTTGTGGATTGCCAAATTTGTCTTAAGTGTCATACAATGGACCCTGAAAAAAAAGAAGGCATGCAAGTATTGGATTCCAATCACAACCCCATGTTAAAACCCTAAAATTTACTCACACCATTAACAACAAAACATAGCAATCGGTTGGGTACCTTAGCTTATGTCAAACCACCGAAATTGTGAAATGTCATTTTGTAACATCATTAATGTAGGTGGTAAACTTTCAAGATATGTGAAATAATTATGGGAATTGTGATTGGACTCCCTTTGATCATTGTGATGCACGAATGATGAGAATCTATAATTGACTCTTGAATGTTGACACCAATCCAAAGTCCAAGACTTAAGTTCAAAAATCAAAATGAAGATCCAAGACTCGAAGCACCCCAACTTGTAAGTCACTAGAGGCAAGTCCCAACATTGAATCTTTGATTCTCAAAACCTTGATCCACCATTTATATCCTTGGTGCATCTTGCATGGTGCATTGTACAATGTAAATTCTAAAGTTACAAATTACACCCAAAAATCAAAATTTGAGCTAATATTCACACAAAATCTATTTGAAAAGTTGTTGCAACTTGCAACACAGATGCAATTCACAAATAACCTCTTGCTTTTAACATGCTAACCTTAAACATCATATGATGTGACATAAAGATTAAATTTAGATCTAAAGGCAATAGAAAGTTGAAAGTGGGATGTTTAAGTCTCGAAAGCTTAAAGTGGTAGAGTACCTTTAAAATACTTTACAACCTTGAAGGCAACAATGAGCAACTAGTTGCTAAACAACTTTGAAATCACAAAGCTCAATATGGAAGGGATTAATACGAGGTCTACTTACAACATGAATGGCCATATGCTCATCAACTACGTGAGATGATTCATCCTAATTTGGTTGTAAGAAATTTCACATTCATCTTTTGACATTTTTTTTTTGCCACCTTTTCAAATGTGCACCTAGCCCAAGTGACTTTGTCACCAACCCATAACCACAAAACTAAGTATGAAACTGCTTTCTCCAAAAATGGCTATGGCACCCATCATACACAAAAAATTATTTCAAAATGTGACAAGTGAAAACAATCAAATACACATGCCATCATGAGCCTTTTTTTTTGGTTTGAAATTTTGCACAAATGTGAAAACTAAATATGAAAAGAGAATATCTGGTCACTTTTTTTTTTGAGAAAGAAGTCATTAGATTTGCAAAAAAAATAAAATCATGTTGTGACATTTCTATAATGGTTTTGGTTTGGTAACAAAAATTTTAAATATTTAAATAGGTTCCTAGAACATGTCATCATTTAATGTGAGATCCCTTTTGGGTTCCTCATAACTAATGTGATGTAAAAGAATGAAAAAAAATTCATGAATTTTTTTTCTTTTACAACAACATGAGGCACATTAAAGTAGATTTATTTTTTATTTTCCCCCTAGCTATGACCAATTTATCATAAATATCAATTGTTGATATTAAATTAATGACAAGGCCATTGTGTTTAACACACCTTGTTCTTTTTTTGGACTCCTGCAACTAATCAATTTATTTGTTTATTTGCCATATTTAAAAAATTGGGTGAATTTTCTATTTTGTTAATGGATACATTATAATCCAAGTGAGCTTGGCAGCTTGTAGATATCCATACTCCTAGATAATTGTGTTTTGTTATACTAATTAACTCACGCAAGAATTACGCAAATTGTAAATTTTCTTGTAATGTGCCTCTATCCCAAGTGTTTCCATATCTATACAGTAATAGGTCAATTTCAATACATAAAACTTGGGAAGCTGGGAATAAGAGAGGAAAACCAGATTTGGTCTACTATTTCCTCAGATAAGGGTTGTGCAATTGTAATATCCAATCCAGTCAATTTATACCTTTGCTCTGACCTAAATGTTTTTTCAAACTGGGGAAAAAAAAGGGTGTTTTTTGGTTGGTTTTCTACATCACCAAACTTCATGCATAGACTATAGTTGTAAACAATTCATTAGATTCCTTTACCTTGATATATTATATTATTTGATTGATGTAGATTGTAATGTCCTGGTCAAGTTTTAAATTTTTAGAGGAGCTGTGGCGTGTGCCTGCAGGTGGAACACCTGAGAAGTTTCAAAATCAAAAGATCATGTTGTTGTACATATCACACACACACACAACAGTGAGAGACTTCCCTCTCAGGCTTTTGTGGAAACTGTTTGCAACTTTGCAGTAGTTTGTACCAAGTGCCAGTCAATACTCAAAATAAATCTTTGAGAAATGTACTCTCTCAATCTAGGGAGGACGTCCAGACTAATTTGTGATCTTGAAGTCACAGATTCTAGACAGTACTAACTTAGTCCATACTAGGACAGTAGCGGGGGTCATGTTGCGGGGGATCTTGTCTTAGAAATGGAGGTGATTGTCAGCACAAATCCTTCCCTAAATCAACAGTTACAATTAGCATGCGAGGCGGTGTTGTTGCTGAACTTGTTTGCACTTTTGTGTACCTAGTCGATAAACTGGATTTTATTATCAGAAACCCTCTCAACTGTCTCATAAATTACACAAGACTCCCCCTAAAGCACACTGGTAGAAAATTCCTACAGCATTTTGATAGCACCTTATATTTATGAATAATGCAGCTCTTGTTAGGTGTAAGTTGATTCCTGCTCGGTTCTACCACCTCATGATTCATGTTTAGGGCGATCCACCTCATTGTGAAGACCTGCTTGAAGTTTTTTAGTGTAGTTAGAGGTTGCCTTACTGCGCATAATCTTTCTTCTGCAAAGCGTGGGCATCTCAAAACATGTAATGGCCACCTTCATTTTTATTTTTCCCATAATACCCAGCAAGTATCACAGGAGAAAATTTAAAAAATGAGCTGGTCTTTATGTGTGATGAAGCCCTTGGCAATGGGATTTACTGGTTTCAGGCTTGCGCTTAGCTCCATCTCACACACATGTGCCCTTATTTTGGTAAAGTCAAATGCCTTGGGCTTTAACCTACACATAATGTTCTGCTTGTGTTTTTATGATGGGTAAGGCCCATGGGTGGGTGATATTCCCAAGCGTGTGGGGTTGGACTAGGCTACCACCTCATCATAGGCACCTTATTTCGGCAATGCTGGGTCCACCATGGGGCCTTACCTGACACTTGAAACCTTAGAGAGAGAGCGAGAGCGAGATATTGGATGAATTCCCCACCTGCAACAACTAACATTCTCCACCAAGTTTGCAAGGCAACTCATATATAAAATGTGAAGGAGACCAAATACTTCCTTACAAATGAATCTCTGAACACACTAGCCAATTATTGGGGCTAGAATGCTCCAGTTCACAATGACTGACCATTTTGACCAAAGTTAAGATGTATCTGGAGATCTGTTTGTTGGATCAGATTCTGGCATGAATGGAAATTGTTGACTGTAAACAGTCCATGCCAACAGGAGCATGGACTGTATTTTGTGAGTAAAATATCAGTCCTGTTGGCATAAACGGAAAGTGTTGGAAAGTAAACTCAGGCACACTGTGAACTCAATCTACCCCCATAGCTCCCATGCTCTGAAACAACAAAACCTCCTCTGGACTGGCCAGAATGAACCAGCACCTGGTTGCTCACCATGTAGGATAGATGGTGTGGAGACAATAGACACTTTCTTGTTGTATTCTTGTCACATAACTACCATCCACATGCATCTACCTACCTAGAAGATATCAAGTTGTGTTCCTACCTAAATTTTAACCACTTACATTCATTACCTGCTTACTTATGATACATACTAACTTGATACAAAAATTGATTAGGTTCTAGCATGAATAGGGTATCCATTTGAATCAATTTTCACCAAAGTACACATTGTTTTGAATTGTTTATTATAATTTCTCAAGAAATCCCATGTTTTTTTTATTGTTGTTGAGCTACTCTCAATGCTGAGAGTAGCTTAACCACTTTAAAATAATTGAGCTTGAGGTTGGATTTGAGCTCTTTGTCCAAGCTCAAATTTGAGCTTATGCTTGGATATTTTTAAACAATCTCAACAAGGCCGAGCCTGGGCTCAACTTGAAGCTCTAGCTTGACTTTTTTTACTTGCAAACTAAAAGCAAGCAATAAAGAAAGAAAGAAAGAAATAAGCATTTGGGAAGTTTACCTTGGAGGTGAAGCTTTCCTCTTGAATGATTTCCAACACCTTTGAGGTCTTTTTGCCTTCTATCTCTTCCTACACAAACAAGTTCACAATGAAAAGGAACTATACTCACAAAGACTACATATATCCTCCCAAGCCCTTAAAGTAGAAAGTGAATTGAAACCCTGATTTTTTGTTTGCCATATTGAATGTTGAAGGCTTGTTCATTCTATGTTGGCCCCATCATCCTTAGAGCTTTGGCCATAATCCTTTCTAAATACCTCCTAATATGGAAAAGACATGCATGAGCTACTATTGCAAATAATTATTCATGGAAAAATTCAAGAATCATTACAACTTTTTTGGGATTGACATACCAAGATATGCTACTCTTTCACAAAAATCAAGTCATTCATACCTCCTCACTTGCCTCCCTTCCTTCGAAGAAATTAGTCTACCTTCCCCCTTCCGATTTATAAACTTTCTTCATAGTTCAAGTTGGTAATAATTCATTAGTACACAAAACATTTTACATTTTGTTGCTATGCTTAGCCTTTACATTTGGGAAATGGCTCCTTCACCTTACTTTTAAGGTATTTATATTTTAATATTGTCTACAAATGTAAAAAGTGTTATGATTGTGCTTGTGGGGATTCACAATGTCTAGATATATGGTTACCCAAAAGAAATTTGAATGGCATATCTCATCTTTGTGTTAAAAGTGATGATTGGCTTTTATATCATTTAGGGTTTTCTTGCCAAAATATAACATCCTATTCATAATTGATTAAGTTAAAGGTAGATCAGCCTTTGTATAACCTTCATGTGTTAATGATCATAATGGATCTAAATGCTACATTGTACATCTCAAATGTAATTTTAATATTTTTTGGATATAATCAAATTTTAATGTGAGTAGGATCTTTTCCAATTGTTCCTAATGTCCACCATTAAATCCCATGTTAGTTTTTAAATTATTATTAACTTTGTGAATTGGAATAAAGTTAATGTTACATTTTTTAATTGCCACTTGCTTCCTTTGTTGTCATTTTATTTAGTCTTCATCTTTAAATCACAAACTTAGCATCTCATGACTTAATAATGGAAATTGTGCAATAATCGTTCATTCATAATTCATACGTTTCACACATTAATATTGTGCATTGAAAACACATTTGATACATGTGACATTCATTCATTCATTCATTCATACTTTATTCATCAACACATTTATCCATGTATCAAATGTGTTTTCAACACGTGATATTCATGTGTAAAATGTACGAACCTATGTTCATGAACGAACTTCGCATGATTTTCATTATTCATTTGTGACATGTTAAATTTGTGATTAATAGGCCCATTTTACATGAGTTAAGTTCAATTTTCAACTTAAATCAAACATTCCTATTAGTGCAAAAGTTGAAATTAGCCCCAAGGGCTTTACACACTAGTAGAAAACCCCCTTTCTACACCAAAATGTTTTCAATTGCACATCATTTGCAACTATGTTGTAATTGGGATTTGTTTTTATGGCAATTATCAATTAAGTTGAATCATCCATTATATTCTTTTATAGTTGAAAGCATTTTTCAATTAGGGGTTCATTTGCCAAATATTCCCAGCATCAACAATGTGTCCAAATTGAATGCCCAATTATGTTGATAAACAATGTGAAGCATGTTTTGACTAAGGGGCCATTTTTGAAATACTCTTGGCATTTTCTAATTGGCATATAATCAAGACATTGATTTGTGTTCAATTATTTTGGTGTCACCATCAACACGCATGTATGTCCATGATAAAATGTACTAGAAGATGGATGAAATGCAATCTTGTTTGTAATTTTATTGCAACTATACCTTTCAACTAGGTTAGACAACTAGTAGGTGATTTCAATTTTATACATTAATATTTTAATATTTAATTAAATTATGATAACATTACTTTTTTTTGGGGGTATAAATGAATTCTTATTTTGGTGCATATAAATAATAGATTTTTTTAAAATTATGAAATATAATTTTGTGATAATGTGTATGTTCAATATATCTAATTTATTATTTTTATGTAGATCGAATTTTAGTTTACAACATAAAATTTTGTGGAACTTTAATGTTTATTCATTTTTATACATATGATGGGTTTTTTTTAAATTATGATAAAAATTCATTAATTATTAAGCTACATGTAATTTTTTTTGTATAAACAAATGGTTATATATGATGATTGTTTTGCATATAAATACTACATTATAATTTGAAATAAAATTTAAGGAAATTTTGAAATATAAGTCAATGTAATTTAATGTGTATGTTCAAAACATGTGTACTTTATTATTTTTATGTAGATTCAATTTTAGTTTACAACATATCAAGTGATGAAACATAATTAATATTTCCTGGATTTATAATTTTTATTCTAATGTTGGCTATTAGTTCCAATTTTTTTAATAAATTAATATAATTAAAAAAATCTATTTATTATTATATCTTACTAAATCATAATTTTTTGGAAATAGTTGATAAGGATATTCAATAAATGATTATATACTTGCAAAAATTATTATTTACCACACTTACAAACTTTTTTAAAATATTTACTATAGTAGTTCATAATAGTTATAACAAGTTAAGTAACAATATGAATAATAATAATTAAATAACTAACCTACCCTAGCTACTAACTACAATATTATTTTAATGTTGTTAATGTAATTCTAGCTTATTTATTAATTATCACTACATTATAATAATTACTGATTTTAAATTTTTTTAGTTAATTTTTTTTAATGAAATTTTGATAAGAAGTTTTAATGAGTTGATATTTATTTTAAAATATTGATTATTTTTTTAAAGTTATTTAATACACAATTATAATTAATCATTCAAAATTAAATTTTATCTATTTTTTAAAATAGTAAATGATAATATAATATTTAATTGATTAAGTATAGAACTATACAACTAAAAATGGTTGACGAATTAATACTACAAGTAATTAACATAACCAATTAGACCTAGGCTAGGTAGATTATTAATTTGAAAATACTTTGCAATTGTATGTGTTCCAAGTTCAACTATGTTTTTTAGTTGGAAAGGTAGTTGCACAAGGGGGCTTTTCTATTAGTGACATTAGAGTCAAGGCTAAAATAGAAAAAATCTTTTCAATATGCTTGAAATTATTATTCAATATTGAGCTTTATTGCTTTTTATTGCCCGCAAGGAAAAAAATGATACCAACAAATTTGGGAAACCAATTTGCAACCCTTGGGGTCATTGTTTTAGCATTTATCAATATCATGACGTCGATGTTCTAGCATGTTTTAGTAAGTTGGGGCCCAAAAACAACTCAAAATGCTCAAAGTTGGACCAAGGGTTTTTGAGCTGTGACTCATACTCTAATCTTGGCCTTTTAATGCTTTGGATATAACCTAGTTTTAGTATAGGTTTGCATTGATGATTTTATCAAATCAAATCATAAGGGATGTTTAGCTTCATTTGTTCTTTCCCACATTATCACAATGGTTTATAGCCTTTTGATAACCAATTGATAATGCTATGGTACATTTTGAGATCCATTTCCATCTTGAATATTGATCATATGGTCACACTTATATCTATGCATTATATATATAATTAAAATTGTATGAATGAACACAATATTTTTCCCAACCCAATTAGATTTCATTTTGTTGTTTGTTTCATTTAAGTTCACAAGGACTATAACCTTGGTTGTTGGGTTACTTTTACGATGAAGGGGTGTTGGTGACTATGTAAATTTGCTTTCATAAAACCAACTCCATAGTTGTTTCTTGGTCACCTTTTGTCCACCTCATTTTTTTTGTAGATTCCTTCCGCACTTTGGAAGTTACAAAACTATCTCCTCCACTAATGTAGTTCAACCTAAAGGGATTTTCCTTAAATAACATAGTTTTATGGACCCAATAATGACCCATTAACATTAGAAAAAACAATTCTGAAACCCATAAATTTCCTAAAATTAAATTTTATATTTTCATCAACTACCCACACCATAATTTACATTGTTTTATGTCTAAAGTTTTGTTAAATTTAAACTTTGATCCTCTACATTATGGCCCTTCTTTTACACTTTGCTTAACATTAGTCCTTTTTTCTTTGTTTTTTAAATAATAATTATTTACCAATTGGCCAAACAATTTTTATTTTTTTTCATGTGGCATTTTTCCCTCCAAGATCTTCTTGAAATAAAAATTTGAGATAAATCAATATCTTCAAATTTTTATTTATTTGGGGTAGTGAATGAATTGTTTTTCAATTTATACCCAACAACTTTTTTAAAGGTTATATAATAGTTGGACATTCAACTCTAACTCTTATTATCTTGTTCATTTTTTAATTCCCCTTTATTCAATGTTTGCCAACCTTGGTTTTCATAATAGTTTGCATCATATTCCAAGGTGTTTTGCATCTCCAACTTATGTAAAAATTCATGTGTTTTCCCCATAACTCGTTTGAATCCCACCAAAAACATCAACAATATAGCCAATTTTTGTGTTGAAAGACAATTTGAACTAACCATCTTGGTTGTTGAATTTAATATAATTGTTGTCTATGAACAATGCTTGTGTGCTTTGGGTTCCAACTAGGTTCTTTGCATATCTCCAAGGATGTAGCATATGATGTGAACGACAATGTTTCAAGTTCAATGTACCAAATCCGAAACACAACATAAGGAAAACACTTGGTGGTGAGCTTTACACAATACAAGGTTGTTGGTAACAATGTGCCTATTCATTTGCATGAAATCATTTTGATGGCCAAGAATTGTTATATTTGTAGTCAAACAACAATTATGGGTGGAAATACGAAGCAAGAAATTGAAGATATTGATATTGATTGTTAATTCTATACATTTTTCCGTTATTTATGTTCATTGATTTATTTGATTTGTCGTCAATAAAAGAGCCACCTCCCCAACTGCAAAATACCACATCATGTCAAGGCCATGGTTCATATATTCTTTTATAGCCAACGTTTTTTCAAACCACATCGCACCTTTCCACATTGCTCACGAGTGTTCATTGGTAGTTGAATCACCTTTGCACAATGTCGCTAATAGAACATACTTCTAATGAATTATAGAATTTAGATTACAATGAAATTACTATTTAGAATGTTTCTTTCCTACTAATGACATTCGATGAAGACATTTTGTCAAAGATGCTTCCCCTATCCAAAAGCAATCATTGTTCATCATAGATGCAAGGCATGGATAGAAAGTATGATGGCCATGCTTGGTCCAAGGTGATCACAAACAATATTTAAAATAGTTTTGGCTTGAAGTTCGTAAAAGCTTACTATGTGGGTCACTTGTGTTGTGTGTAAGATGACTACAATTGATTAATTCATTTAGGTGATGGCAATGAGATTGTTTGGAGCAAAGAATTGACCCACATTTTGGTCGAAGGGCAAATGGTGCTAGGTCTTCCTTTTTTTTCATTCGAATGTTAATTCTACAATTCCCTTCAATTCTATGTCAATAATTGCAAAGGTCAAATTTATTATGTTGTCCATAGACTCCAATCCATTTCAAGAATGATGATTCACCTTAGTGTGCATCTCCACCTTGTTGGAGATGGTAAGTGTAAAGAGGTTGTGGAAGAAATGAAAATGTTGATTGAGGAGGAGGTCAATCAGGCACCTGATGCAAAAACATTTGCAATTTCCTTGCACGCGAGCAAATATTTCTTAGCTAAACATTTGTTCACTGATAACATTGGCGACAACCTTGAGCTTCTTAAGGGTGAACAATTGGAACAAATGTAGGACAAGTTCATTGAATTGAATTCTCCAAATGTTCATAATCTTGTTGTTTCATTCAAGCATCATCCAAAGGGAGGCTACATTGACAACATCCTTGAATTGAAGTCCATGAGTCATCATAATTACATCTAATAATGTTGTTTTCCAAGAAAAAATTGTGTTTTCATCTTCAAAATGTTGGTTGATGGGGTTGGGAATAGAGTGAGCCTTGTTACATGAATGTAGCTTGGGGGAGATTTGGAAAAAAATTAGAACATGCTTGAACATGTCAAGTGTGTCACCAATTAGACAATAATGGCTTGCCTTATATATGATTTGATTTATTGCAAAGTTATGACCATTGTTGTTTGTGACATGCAATTTAAAGACAAAAAAATGCAACATATCATGTGGACAAAGTTCAATGACACAATGGTCAAGCACAAGTATCCCAAACCAAACTTCAAGGGATTCATGGTAGATAGTGCGCAATCAAATTGAAATGTTATCAAAATCATTTATGGTTATGGGGATGCAAGTGTCAAGATGGTTAACAAAGAGCATACATGTTTATTCCATTAGATTCAATTACTTGACATGCATAGCAAAAAACTAATTAAACATGAACTACAGGATCAACATAAGGCCCTTTGTTACCACTACTAGAGAATGTTGTTTTTATGCTAGCTTTTATGATTAAAATTTCAGTCATTATGGACAATGGAAAAAAATGTCCTCACTCAGAACATACAAGTTGTTTAAAACAAGAATCTGACTGAGTCTATTTTGACCAAGTGACTACCTATGTGTCTAATTTGACTAAAGTGTCTAGTGTTTATTTTGACAAACCTAACTAAGTTCCTAATTGATGTGGATGCCACATGGCTTGTCTGTTGTAACTAAGGTGATTGAAATGGTGGCCTATATTTGGGTGACACATGTCTTGTCATCCTAATTGATATGACTAATAAGATTACTTATATATAGGTGACAAATGTCATGCCTTTGTGATTTAACTAACTAATAAAATCAACCCATATTCAGGTGCCATATGGCTATCTATTGTGATTGACATTTTGACTAATGTTGATTATGTGTACATGATTAGTAACATGCCAATTGGTCTTCCACCTATGTTTATTGGTACTAATTAATTAAATACTTGCAACATTTTGATCTAGCCTATAAATTAAACCTTACATTATGGTGCTACACATACAACATATAAATATACATTGCACACACATGCCATATATTTTGGAGTTGCAAATCCAAATCCTACAATAAACATGCATGGATCATAAACAAATAGACCCAATTTTACTTTTAAAGTTACAACAACATAAACAAAAACACAATTTCATATCATGGATATATTAGTATTACAAGTAGATTAAAAAGGCACAAAGCATTGAGACATATGAGGTTTACAAACCCCATAATCAATTTACAACAAACATATCTAGATGTTTAATAAAATGAAGTTGTTTACTTCCAAGGCCAAAGTACAAAATAGCCAATTGCATCTACAACAGTGCAGAGAAGAGGATCATGTTTTAAATCTAGAATCAGCAAATGGGCACCTTTTATCAAACATGATGTAATGCCAACAGGAAAACAATGTTCCATCATTGAAAGTGATGATGAACTGCTCCACCACCAAACTTCACAAAATCTCCAATTGCACAATCCTTACCTCCATTTGAAAGGAGGACAAGACAATTACCTTTTTGGTATTACAAAACAAATGCAAATATAATAAGTCAGAACATAATAAAAAAAATATTTTTCTTCTATAAACATCCCACTAACACAAACTAAATACAAAGACCTTATTAGAAGATAAAAGAAAAAACAATGAGAATACTGAATTTGGTTCAAACATTATATGACTTAGAGGAAAAAATAGTGTGAGGGCAAAATTAAAAGACTTACATTTAGGTGGGTCTATTCATTGACTCTAGTAGTTGCATCGGTTGTTTCCTTTTCTTGGATCCTTTCAACATGCTTATACATAATAGAGTCTTAGACTGATCCGATTTTCTTCACCAAAATTGAAGGCCTTGCTACCCTCTGTACACTTCCCATAACCCTTTTGTTCTAGAAATTCCCAAGCATGGTATCAAACACACTTTCACATTTGAAACATTAGGTAATGATACACTTGCAAATAAAAAAATACAAGTGCAAATGCATGTAACATAAAGGTTCTTAGGTTATAGGTTGTTAAGCCAATCACCTAAGGTGAAGCAAACCATGCAAAAGCCTTTAGGGCTTCCTAGTGCGGGTCTCGTCTTGTAATTCATTATTACATGTGTGGATCGAACCCAACATACTTTACACAACTTGGAGCCTCATATAATCCAAGTAAGTAAGGCCATAGTGTGTCCATCAAGTAGTTGTCATCTTTTTCACTATCAAAATGATGAAGCAAAATATAGGAATGCGGGACATTTCCCAAGCACTTCTAGCAACAATTGTCTATTAATGAAATATTTGTAGGACCCAACCCCCTAAACCCTGGATTGATTTCCTTTTAAACCCTATCCATGTGTTTTAGAACTAGTATGCAATTGTGGATTTAATGGATGGGCAATGTGTGTGTTTAAACATTTGTCAACACCCCGTAGAAACAAGGGTTTCAACCCTGATTGACCCCCTAACAAAAAATTAACTATAGGTCCCAAATTTGCAAGTGTTGTTGATGACCAAATGCCAATGTCAAAGTGGCTATTACAAAACTTCAATAACTTTCAAGAGTGGGGCCATGGGCTTACAAACTTGTTCCCACATTGAGTGGTAGGAATTAATGGTTTAACATTGCACTAGGTTTTCATGTATGAACTAAACATTGGATTCAGGATAGAATCTTGTGATTGAAAGACCATTGGTGTTGCTATATTCTTGGCTTTGTTGACAAGGATTTAGAAATGGTTATAATATTTGTAATGAGGGCAAAACCTATAATTCATCCATTTTGTCCCACTCATTAATTGTCTGTTCTTGGACTTTACCCATGTGTTAGATTAGTTGATGAAGTTAAACGTCCACCCTAAACAGATCATCCCAACTCATAAAAACCACAACTTTCATCCCCCTTAGCCTATTAAAAAGCTTAAAAGGCAATAAAAGTTCAAAACAAAACATTACAAATTGTTGATTCTTTGACAATTCTAAAACTGGAAGTAAAAAGTATAATGATGATTGGTCAAATTAATCCAACATTTTGGGAAACATAGCAAAACTAATCCAGTAATCTAGGAAACAGAATAAACTTGTCATGGCCTAGGATATTTTGGGATACTTTTGGCAATATCATGACCTAGGATATGTTGGGATACTTTTGGCAATATCATGGTTGTAGCCGGTCCATAACAGTTTGATTTGCTGAAGAGTTGTTCCCCAAACTATCTCCTTTTATAACCCTGAACCATATTAGTCCCAAAATATCCTAGGCCATGATATTGCCAAAAGTATCCAAAAATATCCTAGGCCATGATATTGCCAAAAGTATCCAAAAATATCCTAGGCCATGATATTGCCAAAAGTATCCCAACATATCCTAGGTCATGATATTGCCAAAAGTATCCCAAAATATCCTAGGCCATGACAAAACTAATCAAACAAAGTTGGAAACATAACAACCCAATCCAACAAAGTGGAAAACATAACCTAATAAATCTTGTCCTATAATTTGCATGTTACTTACCATGGCCATGTTGCCATCATGAGAGGCAATCACATTGTTAGCAACAACATATAAAATTTTCCACCCCTCAACTACGAATTAACCCCTATGAATGGTTGTTGACTTAAAAAATGAAAACATGTCCTCAATCTTATTGAATATATGATGCATTAGTTGATCATTACTAGATTTTAAATCTTCCGTGACCTTAGCAAGTTTTTCATAATTATTTTCCATGGCCCCCATGCGTAGGTCAACGTCAAATGTCAAAAATTGGCTTGTATTGTCCAAATTTTCTTGTCGGCCCATAACATTAGGTGCATGATGTTATTTTAATATAGAGAGATAGAAAGACAACTAGGATAGACAAAAAGATAAAAAAGTAATCTTTAATTTGAAATAACTTGCAAGACCTAGCTAGGACAAATCAAAGCTTGACATCCAAGGTTAATAAACTAGGATAAACAAAATGACAAAAATACAAAAATACAACTAGGACAAACATAACCACAAAAAGACAATGTTTCATTTGAAACAACTTGCAAGACCTAACTAAGACAAAAAAGATGTTTATTTATTTTCCTTTAACCTCATCCTCCTCCACCTCTGGCCTTTAGCACTTGATAAAACTTTTTTCCTTCTCAACTTCCTTTTGTATCTCCACAGATGTGGGCTTTCATCCTAGGTTAGCTTCCTAAACCCACCCAACCCATAGGTTCTAGAATTAAAATTTGAAATTGAACAAGGAAATGTGAATTACAAAAGTTTTAAAAGGAAGTAGGAAATAAATTATTTACCATTTGTTCCTCCACACCAATATCACTTGCTTGTCCAACTCATGATGCATTATTTTAAGCTAACCAAATTCTCGTCATTTGTGTAGCCCTATCTACATCTCTTGTTTGAGAACTTCAATCAATTCGTCCCAATGTGCTTTTGTGCAATTCTATGGTCTACTTTCACCTTTTTTTATCTTCTTCTTCAACCAACCATGCCTACTTTTCAATACAACAACCACTTGATCCTTGACATATTTATAACCAACCGAAAAATCTATGAACTCATAACTCACATCCAAAGCTTCTTTTATGGCATCCTACTTTTCAATAGGTTGTCGCCGAATGTCATCAATGGCATGATTGAACTTCAATGCATACCCTCAAAGTAGTCAACCAAATGCACTTGCCACCACGAATGGGTCTTCTTAAAGGATTACAATGGACAACATGTTTAACATCCTTACCATGAAGTTTTGCCATTTCATTCCAAGCCTATTCATGACTTTGTCCATTGCGCGACGCTTAGCCCTCTATTTTGCTTGCCTTAAACACTAGTACGATGAAACCACTATGCTATTTAATTGGGCAGATGTGTTTATAGTTGATCCAACTCCCACATTGAGTTTCATGATTGACCTCGCGTGGACTTCTAGATGTTTGTAGGGTAAGAAGGGGTTGTTGGGTTACTTGTTTTAGGCCACTATCCTGGTGGCATACTAATTGTTAGAGCTATAGGCCATGCAAAAAGTTATTATTGGTATTGACCAATTACCATTTGTGGGTTCCAAGATATTGAAGCCTTTGTGCATGTGGGGTTAATGGGTGTTGAGTTGAAGTCGTGGGTTGATTAAGATGGGAACACTTAAAGGTACTTAACTGAATGAATTAGTGGGACTCTAGGGTATTGAGTTGTAGGTGCATGGATAGTTGCACAGGGGTACTGAATAGATACAAATGGCATTGGGGGGTAATGAGTGTTTGGCACTGGCAAGTATTGATTAGGTGTTGGCATACCTTGGGGGGTATTGATTAGATGCCATAGGCATATGATGTTTTGTTGGTTGTGAATATTGGCCAGGTAGTTGTGAATGTTGGCTAGAAGATTATGTGTATTGACCAATGGGTTGACAATATTGGCTAGGAGATTATGTGTATTGACCAATGGGTTATGAGTATTGGCCATGCATAGCTAGGTATTAATATTAGTAAGGTTGCCTTTGGTAATTTGTCACAAGTTTTGGGCACTTCCCCATGTTGAAAGATTGTGTTATTTGCCCAAGGCTAGTGCAACCCATGGGAAAATGCCACTTTCTTGGTACATTTTTCTTTTAATGGTAGGTGATTTAACCCCAAGTTAAATTGTTCAACACACTATTACAAATCATGGTTTTCTAAGAGGTTCAAGTTGATTAATTTGTAATTTTTGATTAATGGACATGTGTACATTTTGATTAAAAGCCATGGTGCTTGAATGACACATATTTTTTGACTAATCAATTTTGACTATAATGATTTATTTGACTAGATACATATAGTTAAATTGTACAACCTTAGTTAGAATGGCCAAGGTCTTTAGTCAAATTGAACCTTTAATAAAGGTGGGCAATGATCTTTAGTCAAAATGACTAATGGTTTTTAATCAAGTGGAACATTTAATCAAGGTGATCAATCATCTTTAATCAAAATGACCAATGATTTTTAATCAAATGGAAGATTTAGTCAAGATGGCTAATGATCTTAAGTGGAAAATTTAATGAAGATATCTCATGATTTTTAATCAAAAGGACCAATGGTTTTTAGTCAAATGGAACATTTAGTAAAAATGACCAATGGTTTCTAATCAAGTGAAACATTTAGCTAATATGACTCAATGACCTTTGATAAAATGCAACATGGTTTTATGTATTTACCTTCTAGCTATTCACCCACTTATTTACTTAGCTAACTACTTACCTACTTATTACCCACCCACCCAACTACTTATTACTTACCTTGCTACCTATATTTGCTCACCTTTGTACAACCTATTTATCTACCCACATACCTACATATTTATCCACCCACTTACTTACCTAAGTTCAACCATTAAATGTAACCATTAGATGTAACCACAATGTTTATCCACAAGATTTAGTCACTAGGTTTAACCACTATGTTTAGGCACTAGATTTGGCATTAAGTTTGGTTTAAGTTGAACCATTAAATTTAATCACTAAATATAGTTTAAATTTAATCATTAGGTATAGCCTAGGTTTAGCTTAAGTTTGGCTATTATGTTTAGCCAAGGTTTAATCATTATATTTAACCATTATGTTTAATCGATGTTTTCATTATGTTTAGCCATTAGGTTTAGCCACTATGTTTAGCTAAGATTTAGTCATTATGTTTAACCATTAGATTTTGCCACTAAATTTAGTCATTACATTTAACTATTATATTTAGCCACTAGGTTTAGCCAAAGTTTAGCCATGGGCATATAAGCACGATAAAGTAGATAGTTAAATGTTTAGTGATGTGAAATAAAAAAATTCACAAAAGTTTATCACCTTTCAAGGTTGTTATTTCATTAAAGTGTGAGCGTGAACAATGAGTAGGTGAACATGAACAAGTGTGAACCCAAGGGAATATTTTCAGGATTATTCTGCTGACACCAAACAAAATATTTTTAACACATGGGATAAAATATTTGATGATGTAGACAAATATTTTACCATGTGTTCATGGATGAATGATATTTATGGATGAAAAATAAAAATGGGTGAAATTTTTCATGAACATGACAACATATATATTTTTTAAATAATTGAAAAAAAAAAGTCCATGGATAATTTTATGTTGGTTTATCTTTAAAAATACGACAAATGAAATGTTGATGTTATACTTCATATTTCATTTATATTGAATTATGCAACATTTAAACCATGGGAATTTTTTTTAACTAAATCCAATTTAGTAGCATACAAAAAACCTCATGAAAATTGATCACTTTTCAAGGTTGCTATCTAGTGAGCATGTGAGCGTGAATGTGAACAAATGAACTCAAGGGAATCTTTTCAAGATTTTTTTGTTGATATCAACGTAATATTTTTGATACATGGACAAAATATTTGGTGACATGGACAAATATTTTTCCATGTGTTCATGGATGAATGATATTTATGGATGAAATATAAAATGGATGAACTTTTTTATGAACATTGGCAACATATTGTTTTTAAAAAATAATTGAAAATAAAACAGGATGGATAAATTTATGTTGGTTTATTTTGAAAAATATGACAAATGAAATGTTGACATCATACTTCATATTTCATTTATATTAAATTATGCAACATCTAAGCCATGGGAAATTTTTTAATTAAATCCAATTCAATGGCATATAAACATGTTGACCCACCAATAAGGATGTGCCAATTCATACATTACCCATTCACTGCCAAGAGGTATGTGTTCATTAGGAAAATATCTGGTAGCTACTAACATTTTAAATTGTTAATACCATTTCAAGTTATTTGTTATTTTCATCCACATTTTCAACCTCTTGCACATAACACCATTTTTACTACTTGTATAATTGAATTGCATTTCCCCCTTTATATTACTAATTTGTTTGATCTATACTTGAATTTGCATTTACTCCACCAAAACTATCTACCTTCATCATTTCTACCTCTACCATGTGTTTATAATCATGAAATCTTTATTCTACAATGGGAAGAAGGAAATTGACACCAAATGTCACACCAAACACCTTGGAATGTATGATTGAATATACTTTAATTTCTAGCATACTAAATAGAATATGTGAGATGACACTTGGCTAGTCCCCCTCAGACATTTACTAGAAATCAAAACATGGGGAAAAGAATGGAAAATGGTAATTGACAAAACAGATGGATGGGCGATGTGGTAATGGGCGAATGCAAAGATAAACAGAAAAAATCTTGCATTGTTCAAATAAACTACAAATATTTCTAAGGAGGATTTGGAAGATTATAATTGAGCAATGTTTACACATTTCATGGATGTTTTCAAAAAACCCACAAGTCTAAATAAGTTAATTCTAGAATAATTTTTTACAAGCTTGCTAAGTGATTTGTCGACAGAGGATTTAGTAATGTATTACAACTTACTCCCAACAAAATTTATGAAACCCCAAAGACAACTATATGCAACTCTAGGTAGGTGAGCTTGGGTGCCACCAGAGTTAAGGAACAAAGTATTAAAACTTCAAGTGAATTGTCAAATGATAAGGCTAACCTTGAAACCACGAAAAATGTGCAATAGTTGAAAACAAAGATGTGTTGAGAAATGGAGGATCTAAATCTCCATTCTTTGCATTAAATTCTAGTTCAATGCATGTGATAACATGAATATTTATTCAAAATATATGATTTCAAAAGGAAATATTTAGTTTTGAAAAAATAAAATGAAGGTCGGAATTGAACATTGAAATTGCTTGTTGAACAAATCCATAGTGATTGTTGAAACAAAAAATCTCTAAAAATAGTAGATTTGAGCATTAGATGATGAGGAAATACTTGATTTTGTGGCAGTTGAAACAAATGTAGTTCTGTCATTTGGAATCGTTCTAGCATGTATGCTCACTATAACAAAATGTGTGTGAAATTCAATAGTCCCCATTCATTAGGCCAATGAATTCATTGCTTCCCCACTAGGTCCTGATCATTATGACCAGTGAATTCATTCAACATCCAACAAAATCATTTGGCGTACATGGACACCTTTCATTGTTGTGGCTACTGTTCCAAAATCACCTTTACTAACCAAATGGTCTAATCAAAAGGAAAGTTGTCATGCAAGACTTAAATGTAAAATTTGAGTGGACCACTACAAGTATGTCACCAACTCGACATCATTTCAAACTTAGGTTATTTTGTGCATTTAGTTTAGTTTTATTTTGAGACTGAAAGGTTCCATCAAAGAAAAGTAAGTAGAGGTTTTTCATCTACATCATGTCATGGTATCCATATCCATAATACTTTTGTGGAACACCATCATATTTGAATTTGTACCTACCTATGGAGAAAATAGAGTTGAAAAGTGTAGATGCCAAGTTTTAGACAGAGGTTGGATATTGGGCATTTATTAACCATTTATGGGATTACAAGATATATGGGACAATGATCAAAATGTTTAAACCAGAGTTTTTGAGTAGCTTGCGACAACCAATTGGAAATAATCCATCGCCAATAGATTAGACAAATAAAAATTGTAAAACATGATTTCCTTGACAATGCGATTACTTGTTAAGGTTCAATGCGCCCAAAAAAGAAGCGATTTAATCTTAGAAAAAAATTGCCCAAGAAATGATGCAAATGCAAAGGATGACCCATATGAAACACAAGAGCTCACTTCATAAAAATGGACCAGCTAATGGAGGTTAATACAATTAGCAATGGGGTGGAGGAGGAAGATTGGGAGGCATGTTTGGATGGTGGAGATGGAGTCAGATGACAAAGAAAAAAACATAGTGCCTAAGACACCATACCTAGAAAGTGTCCTTATGGATGAAGAAGAGGAAAACATTGAACCGATAACACTAAGGACATAAATGAATTGCAATGATGTGAGCAACACACCTAGAGAAATTGGGTCTACTCAATATGTCTAACATACATATAAACAATATCGTTGATGTTCAGAAGAAGTAGTAGCATAATAATCTATAATCCAAAATGTGAGGCTATGAAAAACTCCATGTAGATGTAGAATTGTGTAGATTAGGTTTAGGATTTGTTCAAGAGTTGTGTTTTTTGAGCATTCGACATAGATTGACCTTTTCAAAACTAGGGCTTGAAACATAATAGAATTTGTATTTAATCAAACATAATTTTTGTGTGTAATTTTAAAAAATAAATAAAATGGAAGTTTTAATCAAGCCAAAGAATTCCAACGAAAGAAAATTAGTTAATTGAAAGAGTGCAAAATATAGGAGGAAATCATTGGCTTGGTGGCATAATTTTAAAAAAAATAGGACAATGTCTTGTGTTATTTGAATTGAATGCTAGAAGATTTTTTCAATATAATATGTGTTATGCTGAAATTCATTATATCAGGCAAAAGGATGCATTCCACGATAATAATATATTGACAGCAATGAGATGCCTATTTAGAGTTGGCACAAGATGTGGATGGGCATGGAACTACATGTAGTTTATTGTTTGTAAGGCAACCTTGGATAGAAAATGTTTATGAACATGAATTGTTCATAACACAACCACAACAAGTGAAAACATATGAATTGTTGTTCAACGGACTTTGACAGAAAAAAAACAATTCAAGGTAGAAAACTCACCTCTAGTTGGTTGTTTTATTGGGAACATTATTGGGTCAAATGTTGACGACCTAAATCAAAATACTAGAATGCATGTACTTATGAAAGGATATTGATATTGAATTCATGAAAAAAATGGAAGTCATGTTTTGATTGCATGTATGGTTTGCATCGGATAGTGATTGAACATGTTAAATTTAATTGGAAAATGTGTTACATTGTACGGGTCTGCCAATGGTTGTGATGTTAAAAAATGAAGATAAGTCATGGAATGAACATTTGCAATATACTAGCAAGGGAATCATTCGGAGAGGAGCAATTGAAGAAGATTATGAAGAGTTCTTCACCCCATGAAAAAGTCCAAGAAAAAGCTCATCCTTTAGTTGTGATGCAAATAAAATGCTAGATTTGAGAGAGCACTCTACAAGTAATTTTAATTTGTGGTCCCTCAATGAAAATAAAACTAGAAAAAAGAAAAATGGGAAGGAGAAATAAAAATTAACAAAAGATGTGGAAATTTTTGTATTAAGTGATGGAGAAGAAGAAGAAACTATTGAAAATGAGAGTCTAACCATCACATAAGTCGACATCTAGGAATTCAAAGCTAGAGCAACCATGTATTGAAACCAATGTATGGGGCAAGCAAGAAACCATGCACTACAATAAAAAGTGTCCATGTACGCTAAGTGCTTTCACTAGACTTTGAGTGAATTCATTGGTTATAATGAGCGAGGATTAGTGGGGAAGCATTGAATTCACTGGTCTAGTGAATGGGGACTAGTGAACTACACCCACATTATGTAATAGTGATGTGTAAAAAATTGGCTAGAAGTTGATTGTAATGTAAGCTTTTCAATGGATGTTAGGAATTTTATGTTATGAAGAAAATAATTTAACCTAAGTATGTGAACAACCAAGATGTAACTAGATGATACCAATGCTTAGTCATGATCTTTGCAAATGTCTTTGTCCCCAAGAAATTATATTGTATAGTGCAATGTGGTGTTTTCATTGATCTAGATGGTTTGTTATTAAAAACCCCATGACCATACCCAAAATCTACTTTTAATAAAACTCGGTAGCAGACTAGTACACTAACTTGGATAGAATCATTTTAGCCCAATATAATATTATCTATAGAAAAACAACCCTAGAAAAGAATGTTTTCAAGGTTTCAATATACATGTATGGTTTATAGTCAGTCTAGATTGAAGAACTATTGCCTATCAATAGACAATGAAAGGAATGGTGGAAATGAATAATTTTTTTTCTAATGAACAAACAAGAAGAATAGTTTGTTCATGAATTGGATTCTAAAACACACATAATCACACAATCACAAGTATAGTCTCGGGTAGGGAAGCTTTTTAGATGCCAAGAAAATGTCATTTGCTTAATTTTTATATTTAGTAGAGACTATAGTTCATGTCAATTAAAATGTTAATTTTTCTTTAATTAAATAGCCATGAGTAAAATATCTCAAAATAAATTGATGTGGCCAATAATATTAATTATAGATTTCCTATTGCCTTGGGGAAAGGTTTATTGGAAGATATCTTGCACAAGATAATATCAAGAAGATTTCAAAGTATGGTAGATGAGATTCATACATAAATATGAAGATAGATACCAAGGCACATAATATTTAAAAATCAAAATAAAATTTGAGAAAAAAAGGGAAAAGTGAGAACATTGGTAGTAAGAATTTATCAAATCAAATTCAAATGCTTTAAGGGTTTATAATGACCTATATAACAAACACAGATGCAAAGAAAAAAATTATTTAAAAAAAAAAAAATCAAAATATTGGATGCAAGATTACTTTATAAGAATACAAAATGTTTTGCAGCTAATAAAACTCCATTAAATTGAATGTGAATACACAACATAAGACCATGAAATTCACCATCCCAATGAATTAATCTATGTTGGAACCCTAAATATTTTGCAAAGACATTCACTACAACAAAAGGTGTCCTTGTACACCAAGCGATTTCATTGGATTTTGAGTGAATTCACTTGTCTAATGAACATGGTCTAGTGAACAAGGACTAGGGACTACTGTAGTAGTGATTGCAGTTGCAAAGGGAAAGGAAACTTTTACATATTGAAGTTTTACAAGAGCTTAGGATGACACACATAATGTCATCCACCCCCAAGCTCAACAAAATAGTTCAAAAAAGTAACAAACATAATTAAAAATGAAAGTGGAAAAATTATCATGGGCTTGAAACCTCGGCCTTTACATCAATAAAGGCAAGAACACAAGGATCATAAGACGATGATGAACCAATAGTCAATGGCAAGGATTGCATGTCCACCATAGCATTAGCTTAGGCCTAAACATACGAAGGCAATACTAGACTAGTTGAAGGATTTTAGAGGAACCCATGATGTGTAAAGAATGAAAGTTTTCGAGCTATATTTCTATAAGCAAACATGGAGTAAGTTTTTGCGACAAATGTGGGAATTACTATGAAAAAATTGGAAAAGTTATGAATGGGAACCTTACTCACAATCCAAAATAAATTTATGTTTATTCTTAATTGGGGAATCGAAATCCCAGCTTGGGGCAAAACTACTTGCGGGTGGCGGTGGAAGAACTAAAAAGAAAATTGTGAAAACCTCCTAGAACAAGAGTTAATCAAGCTCAAGGGCAAGAATGTTGATGCGAAGCCCTTGACATGCCCAAATGTTATTGCTTGTAGAACTAAAAAAGAAGAAGATACATTATATTCGATTCAAATGTGGAGACTATTTAAATGTAAAAAAGGAGAATGGTTTGTAATGACCTAATTTGCAATTGAGGTTAACGACAAGGATTCTAGGCCTTGTGCATGCCTTGATGAGCACTTGCCTCATCCCAAAATAATCTTTTTTGCAACCCTAAATGGCTTCCCCAAGCTTAATTTGGACATAGTCATGAGGCTTGTGAAATTTTATAAGATGTTCTTTAGAGACTACATTGATTCCCTTGGTCATGGAATCAAATGAAGGGGGGAAAAAATGAAACTATGAGTTGGTCCCCAAATCAGGGTTTAGGACCTTGACAAGTGTTGTAGCCATACTCACAAGGATTTGAAGGAGAACTAAGTATTACCATAAATGAATGAGAAGAAATAAATGAAATAGAAGTGAGCACATAGAAAAATGAAGACCTTCAACAAGTGGTCCTTGTTACTTGTCTATTGAAGATTATTTATCACAATCCACTTCATTCGGCTCTTCAAAAAATAATTTTCCGGGAAGGACTGGATCTCCTTAAGGACATGCAAGTCATCAGCATGGAAAAGCAACATAGCTCCATTTTCGGACAAGAATTTGTTAGAAAACAAAATGACGGAATCAATAAAGTTGTCAACACTTTGATTCCAGGATGGGATAAAAAATGTCAAGTCAAAAACATAAGGCATCAAGAGTGGGCTTGGGATGACTACAATCACAATATCCATTTTCTTTTCTCATCAGAGATACAAACAAAAAAATCAAACAATGTTTGTGAGACCTTAAAAAATGAAAATAGAAGAGGATGGAATCCCCACCAAACTTCGGGACCAAGGTTTGGTGAAAGCTCCATATGTGGAATCCCCACCAAAGTTCCATACCAAATTTTAGTGAAGGCTCCATATGTGGAATCCCCACCAAACTTTGGCATTAAAGTTTCGTGAAAGGTTCCTACATGGAATCCTCACCAAACTTCAACATTGAAGTTTGGTGAAAGGATCCTATGTGGAAACCCTAGGGAATTTTGGCACTGAAGTTTCCTAAGTGATTCCAACATGAAAAAACCACCAAACTTCAACACCAAAGTTTGGTGATGGATGGAATTTTCAATGGAAAAGTGGTTCCAAAGTGCCAAGGAATTTGGCACCGTGAAAGTTCGATGTTGAATTTTGGGGATGTTAAATGTGTTGACCAAAATTTGGCACCAAATTTTCACGGATCTAACCATTTCTAGAAAGGAATTTGAGCGTCAATTCTACATGTTTCTCAAATATTCTAGGAACTTGGTTCTAGAAATTTTCATAAGGAAGTTGGGAGAAATGGGGAAATTAATTTATAGTGGTAATGAAGTCATCAATCTACGCGAACTCCTCATGCCAACATTCAAGTTCAACCTAAGAACTAAAATGGAAGGCTATGACAAGTTGAGGACCTTCACATTGCTTTGCAAACTCCTTGCTAAATGTATTTTAATGGGAGGTGGAGGAACTTGCTTGTGTGATTTTTGTGAAACATCAACATTATGCTTCTGATTTTTATATTGTTGGGAAGGAGTGCCTTGGAAACCTATAGATTCAGCCTCCCCATTAAGGAAGATGTCAAGCTATTTCACTTGAACATCAACTAGTGAATCAGATGGGAGAGTGTCCTCTCCCTCCTTATCGTCCTAATGTTCTAGGACCCTTGAGTCATCTCCTTGAAAATTGGAGTCTGAAACTTTTCCCTTACCTTTATTCTTTGTTCCATCTTGCACTCTCTTCTTGCCTCTTGCCTTTGTTTCCATTTTAGATGATGCAAGGCACTCAACTTAACATAGCCATGGTTACGTTTCTTTTGAAGTTCCCACTTAGAAGGAGGTTTGTTGTCCTTTAGGCAATCTACATACCATGGAAATTCTTGGAGATGGGAAAATGTTTAATCTCTGAGTAAATCTTTTTGGTACATAGTGTTATCCGACTTGGGATCCTCCCAAATTTTCAAGAGTGTTATAATTTCACAAATTACACTTCCCTAAAGCAGCACAAAATTGAAATACCTAGAAGAATTAAGAAGGGATGTTAGATTCAGATCATGCAATGGAACAAATAATAAGTTGGGTATGATTCAAGAGTGTATTCATTTGAAAAAAACTCTTCTCAAAGTTTCATTCCCAACAATTTTGCTGCCCCCATGCCTTATTTTGTCAAATTCCATCCTTTGATTTGAACCTTTGGAAGAATGTAGTTTCTTAGACTATAAACCTCCATTCCTTGATGTAATCTAATAAGGAAATAAGTTGTTTGTATCTCTGACGAACAAGGCAAGATCCGTGACTATCAATGCATATAGTTTTTGAACTTCAACATCAAGTTGCATAAGAGTAGACTTCAATTTTTAGTCTTTTAAAATTGGCTAAAAATTTGTAATTGAAAGAATGCAAGATTTATAAAACGAAATACTTGAGACCAAAAAGTGGCCTTATGGAACCGCCTATCAAACATTGTGTTAGAAAAACATTGTTTTGGGAATTTCTTGCCCTCCTTCAACAAACTAAACTCATTCCAAATGCATAAGCCATGAAACCTTCTATTAATTGGAGATGGCTGTCAAGACTAACATTTGCAAAATGTCATAGGAACTTTAAACCCAACAATGGATCACAAACTAGAAAATGCTTGGTGAAGGTTGTCAAGTGCTCTTTCCTAATATGCTCCATGGCTTTCTCCATGAGCATTTACATTTTGGATGCCAACCTTTGGCTTAGGTTTGGCACCTCCTTGTAATACATCTTGACAACAACATCAATTGCTACAAAAAGTTTTTTCTATATCCAAGAAGGAAGAGGATTTTGAGTTCAAAAGACATGAATGTTCTATTGAGAAAAAGAATTCAAGTGAAGTTGAGAAATTGTTATTTTTACCTTGTACATATATTCAAATAACACCTCCATTCTTAATGAATATTAGGTTAAATGCAAAATTTATTCTCACATTTCTTACAAGTCCAAGGATATATATTTGAATTGATGCAAATGAATTTTTCCAATGCTCTAGATTTTGAAGAATTCATGCACAAGGGTGGGCTTGACATGGTCCAACTCAATTGACTTGAACATTAAACAAAAAAAAGACCTCAAATTCATTAGTAGCCACCTTTTAGTGCTAATTGTAGTCCTCTTCATAAGTGTCCACAATAGCTTTTTCCCCTTACTAGTTTTGTCACATAGAAATTTTTGTCACCCTCCTTATATCACATAAAGGAGGCCTTGACTTAGTTGGAGAATTGACTTAGTTTTTCGCACTTTTGTGTGAGATGGTGGGGAGGATTTATGATACATGTACTATTTTAAACCCTCTCACACATCTTTTTGTCACCCCACCTTCTTGATAAGTTCACATCCACGGTACTAGTCATTTTAAAATTGCATAACAAACATTTTTTTTTCTTGTAGAAATTCTCTCCCAAAGAGCTTGTAGACATGTTCACATGTAACCTTTTAGAAATAGTGCACAATGTATGGCTTCAATAGTTTGGGAAAAGGGGAGCCTACTTGTATGTCGTGACATCAAATGACTACATTCAAGCTTTCAAACAATTGACATTGTGTTTTCATTTCAAGCAAGGCGGTCAACTAGGTCAAGGGTCTGATAGAGTGAGTTGTTGTTACATAGAACAACCCAATCTATAGATCCCAAATAATTTGCAAACGTTAGGGTTGTCAAAATTGATGTGACATGGTCATTTTGTGTTAAATGTCACATTGGCATCCATCTTGATAGATGCGATGGACATAGGAAATTTTTTATTAACATTCAAGCAACCCACATTATAAATGGTGATTGAAAACAAATTTCGGTTGCCAATCATGCGTTGATTAAAAATTTTCGATCAAAAACCTTGTAGTGATTGAAATTTTTTCAATCGCAGCTCTTTGTGGCAACCAATTTTTTTTAGTTCCCATAGAAGGGGGGCATGTCATATGTTTTTGGAAAGCCCCCCTTTCTTGGCGATCGAAAAAATTTAGTTGCCATCGGACAATGGGGGTATGTTAGATGGTGACTAAAAACATTTGGTCACCATCCAACACACCTGCACCATTGGATGGCAACTAAAATTTTTCAATCGCAAGAAGGCATTGAGGTGATGATTTCTTTTCGAATGATATTACATGCACACCTTTTTGCTTGTTTTAATCCCCCACAAGGATGAACGACTTAGAAAAATATGGTCACCATCTAACCATCACTATTTTTTGGATGACAATCAAAGTTTTTTAATCACTAGAAAAGGGGGGCATTCCACATGTTTTTCTGAAAACCTTTTGACAACTTTCAACAAAAGCTTTCCAAAAAAATGACAACACCCCTTTGTGAAGAATTATTGCACACCTTCACCATTAAGATATGCACTCACATAAAACCCGGTTGGAATGGAACTACTATGTAGTTGTAGTCTAACAAGTAAGTGGTTCAAAGTAAGTAATGAAATTCACTGAGGATCTAACGCGTTGTGTCCAATTTGAAGATACAAAGATAGGTGAGAGAATCGTAACTTACCATGATGGAATATGAAGGAGCCGTATGTGGGTGTTCAATTCAATGTCACGCTTGATGGTTGGAACCTTCCGTTTCATTTGTCATGACATCTACAACAACCTAATCTAACATGCATTGAATTCTTGGGAAGCTAATAATAAAGAAGACATGTTACAACATCTCATAATTTTTTATTTTATTTTATTTTTTTGATCAAGAGTTAAGCCTCGAAACTAGGAACCACTTGCCTAGATTAAGGAAAAAACAACCAATTCGACCCCCTCTACTTCCAACCAGTGCAACTCCCTTACAGCAAACCCGATGGTGCTGAAATTTGGGAAGAAGCTTTTACACATTTCAAACTAAAACTGATTCAAATTTGACATAAATCCAACGGTGGATTTGAGAGAAACAATTAATTGAACCAAAAGTCCAGAGGCTTTGCCATAGAAATCATTCCATTAACCCCACTACAACCCCCCCTACTTCCAACCCACGTAGCTCCCTTACAGAAATCCCGATCAAGCTGAATTTTGGGGAGGGCCTTCTACACCTTCCAAATTAAAACTAATTCAAATTTGACACAAATCCAACGGTGGATTTGTGAGGAACAACTAATTAAAACAAAAGTCCAGAGGCTTTGCAACAAGTACTTGCTACACAAGTTCTTTTCATGCTTAATTCTTACACACACTCTTTCCATGCTTGATTCTTGCACACATAAGAACTAAAAAAATTCTCACACTTCCTCCTCCTCTTTCTTTCTTCTTCCCCTTCACACACACTAAACCTCTTCCTTGGTAAGCCTCCATGACCTCCTTGAGCTTGTTCCCCTTGTCCAATGAAAGCTTTGAAATCCCTTGCTTTAATCGATGGCCTCCTCATCCTTTCTTGAACCAATGAGAATTGGAAATAAATTGCCATCCAATTGGGTTTAGGATGAAAATTCTTGGGCCCAATGAGACACAAGAAATATTCCATCCTCCAATCAACTAGGACGACAATCCTCATGACTAATGGGATTGGAGGATTCATCCTTTCCCTTATCTTGGATATCTTGATGAAGTCTCTTGAGCTTGATCCTTATCTTTTCCGTCCATTGACCCTTACATCTTACTTCTTCATCCTAATTACTTCAAGTAACTAACTACTAGGATAATTTATCAGTAGTAACAAGGAAGAGTCCTTGAGTTCTTACTTGACTAATTCAATGGTTGAAGTAACATTTCCGTGTAACATTTACTCCTTTGATATTCCCTACCTATTTACTTTACTATGCACTAATTAACTATGTAGTACATAGTAAATTGGAATTAAATTTTGCATCACAAAAAACCCCCACATACTTCTAGATCCACCGTCGAAATTAGGGTTTGAGGAATCATCTAGGATGTTCGAATTTCCATGAGGTTCTGCCGTCACTCCCACACCTTACGCCTACCTTAATTTGTTAAATAAAAAGGACTCGACCCTTTTTGAACGCAAGTATCACCTTGTTTGTACTACCTTCTTGGGTTTTGTTGATGCAGGTGCAACTAGTCATGGTGGACGATGACGTTATGCCTTCAAATCCTCTAGTCGCACCCATACAACAAGAAGAGCTTGAAGAAGCACCGCTCGACTTGAATGTTTCTCAACGGCCGCGCGAAGAAGAACCGCCCAGGAGAGTGGTGCGCACTCAAGTCGATCGTTCGGTATGGGATCGTCGATTGTCTCCTAACTCACATGCTTTAGTAATTTATTTAGAGTTTGTTCCTGCTCGTGGAGCCGCGCTAAAAAGGTTTGAAGAGTGCCAGTGCGAAGATGATGATGTCCGTCTCCATTGTCGAACGTGGGTTCCCAGTGATGGCCATTATCGTTGGCTACGAGGCCCGATCAACCCACTTCCCCTGAAGCATCGAGCCGAGTACCTCGCTCGCACCATTCGCCGCATCCTAGATTTTTTACAACTATGATCTATCCTTTAAGTTAGTTATTCAGTTGTAATTCACCTGAAGCTACTTAGGTGAAAATGTTAATACTTAAGCTCGATTTTGATTGTATTTAAGAATATGATAGAGTGAGAACTAAATAAAGATGTAATAGGACTGCATCCTAAAATCTTACAAGTACATCATTAGTGCTTAAAGGTCATTCTACAGACTAACTTAACATTGTCATGGTGAAATGTTATTGTTAATTATGGGCTTGTATTCCCAATATATCAATAAATCCCATCTAATTTTACATCCCTTTTCCCTTCTCCACAATATAAAAAAAACAATGCACTTTTAAAGATTTACTAGGTCCTAAACTAATTAAGCGTTACATCAACTGAAATAAAGAGTACTCTACGCCTAGAAATATCACAAAAGCTAATTCAACTATTAATAATCACTACTTAAAGGTTCATAAGCATTCAAATCATTAGTACTAAGGAAATTTAAGGAACTAAAGCTTAACTATTTGTTGAGCTATAATCCATGGCTCACACCCTTTTATGGCAATTGAAACAATTTGGTCGCCATCCGAAAAATAGTGACAATAAGATTGTGGACAAATATTTTTAGTTGACACACCTTGTCCCATTTTGATCATCCCTTTGTGGCCATTAAACAATTTTCAATCACAAAAAGGATGGGTGATTGAAGAAATTTGGTTGGCCCCTTTTGTGGCAATTGCAGAATTTTTGGTCATTAATGTAGCAGCTATTGACACTTTTCAGTCACCAAAAAAGGAGGCATGTCATATGTTTTTGCAAAACCCTTGTCAAAGGTTTTCCAAAAAAATGACATGGCCCCCTTTTTTGGCAACTGATTTTTTTTCAATTGCCTTTCCTTGTGGTGACTAAAATTTTTTAGTTGCCATCCAATGGTGAGGGCATGTCAGATGGTGATGACAAAAATTTGATCACCCTCCACATAATGACGATTTCAATTGAAATTTTTTGGTCACCACTAAATAATGGGGGTGTGTGGCATGGCAATTGAAAAAATTTGGTTGTTATCCAACATATTGCCGCTGTCAAATATTTAGTCATCGTACCTTGTGGTGACTAAATTGTTTTTGGTTGCCATAGGGTATAATGATCAAATTTTTTTAGTTGCCACAAGGTTTATGGCAATCGAAATGGGTCTAATTTCAATCATTGATAAGCTTGCCCTAAGAAGCTCAAAATTTCTTTTGACTTAGGTTGAACCTATAGTGATGTGAGTAGGGGTGCATTTGCATCTAGATGCGTTCGTCATGTCAGGACGGACACACGAATGTAATGACAACCTTAGCAAACACAATTCTGAAATATGCCCCAAGATTGACTTGCACAGTTAAAATCGCACATATGGAAGGTGAACTTAGCCTTAGGATCAAAGGGGGATTTTCATAGGCACGATTGTGTGAATTTTTCTCATCCTCATGTAAACCATATAATTGTCAAATCAAATGTGGAAAGTGAACAACCAGGGGTGAATCAAATTCAGTGAGATGTTGAGGTCCTTGAAGCTCCATGTGGAAATGGAATTTGGCATATAGAAAGATGTTTTCCTATGACGCAAGTTTAATGTTTCACATTGCAAAAATCCACCAAACATTCTTGTGCTACAAGGATAATTGCCAGGCTAATTTCTATTGGTTTCCCTACTCCAACTTACTCAGGGTTATAGTCTTAGTTCCTTGATGCACCCTTAAAGTTGCACACATTTTGGTTCTATGCAAATGACATGAAATTATTATGGTTGGCAATACAAAGTATGCATTGAACAAACTAGCTAATCTGGAAATGTAGCCCATTCAAGTTGAAACAAATTTCACCCAAGATGACATCAAGTTTCTTGAAGAAATGGGATTTGTTCAAAATAAACGACAACTGATTTTTTTCAAATTTTATTGAAAGGGGAAAATTCCATTCCTATAAATAGCCTAGTGGGTGAAATGTTGTGGCCAACATCATGTAATGGTAGGGGTGTTCATCGTATAATGCCATTCAAGATGTCAAATCTACACTACAATCGGTGGGAGGTTGGTCAATTTTTTGAAACAATCGTAAACCCACCATTGGAGGTTCCCCCTCTTAGATATGGAAGAATATATAAGATTTTATTTGACAAAAATCCAAACAAAAAGCAATATGAAGTTATGATAGGAAATTTTCCAACTTACACTTGTTTGGATTTTATAACAATGATGTTTAGTTCATTAGGTTAGCGAGGGACCCAGCCTTATAAACATATGTACTATTTTTGCAGCATGTCATATTTTGTGAGCAGTTCAAAAGTTTCATCCATTTTTAAACTTGGAGTTGTGATGAAGTTCATCATTTGTTGACTCACAATGTACTTATTGTGTAAATAGGAGTACACTTTTGAATTGTTATAAAAAAACAAGTACAATGAACATTGTCAATTTTAACGCTTGTGATGATGTTATGTGTTTGGCTCTTAGATTAGAACTTGCAAACAATGTTAGCACTTTGGTTTTATAAACGTTTCGATAATTTTTCATTCAACATTTTGTTTAACAAGAATGATGTTTCACTATTAGATAAAAATTAGTTATTAGATTAAGTTAAATGTTCACCAATAATTTAGTTATATATATTTGGATGATTATTTTATATCATTCAAAGAATATTTTTACCACATTAATAGAATATTTCTTCCATGTGGAAGAAATATTCTTGTATATGTGGAGAATATTTGGCTTATGTGGCAAAAATATTCTTTAAAGATTTTGTGCTATTCACAAAAATTCTATTCACATGCTTGTTGCTCCCCATTCACAAGCTCATTATTCACACTCACACACTCACACAGTAGCTATGTTGATCACCTTTGATGGTGTAGTCCATTGGTAAAAGCTTGGTTTATCATTGTGAAGGTTTGAGGTTCAATTTCTTATACTTGCAACCTATGTGCATGCTTGGAGGGCTAAGGTAGGTAGGTTAGATTAAGGTAGTTCAATGAAGTTTGGTTAGGTAAGGTTTGGTTAGGTAGGCCAAGCTAGGGTAGGCTAGCACCTACTTACCTAAGTGCACGTCTTTTTTCAACCTAGCTAGACCTATTATTAATACTTACCTACTTATCTACCTATCTATCAAATTTTTAAATAATAATCCAAAAAATGATATTAATTTATATATAAAATTAAACCAATCAAATGGTCATTGTCTATTAATCAAATAGTCAACATTCTATTAGTCATTATGTTAGTCAAAACAAGTAAATTGACTACCCAGTCACGTTGGTAGGTCCAAATTGATTTGTCTAGATTAACAACTTGTGGTTTTTTTTTATGCTTGTCATTTTGGGTATTCTTTTAGTAGAATACTTAGTTTAAAGAATCATGAATTGTAATAGTGACATATTGTACCATAAATTTGTAGTGCTTGGCCTATTTCATGTCCATTAAAGCAATCCCTTTTTTCAAGTTAAGATATTCGAACATTCTTTCACCATTATCTTGAAATCCTTCTAGCTTGTTAAATGCAAGTCAATAAACCTCCCCCTCTTTTTTACAGTCCACCATTCCAAGGCATGGCCTTGTAAAAAGGTATATGCCATTCGAAGATAATTAACATCCTTGGTGACATTGTGAAAGTCAAAATGCATATCTAGTTGCAAGATCCATTGCTTCATTACATCTTCAAACATTTGATCTACAATGAAAGATTGTAGCAGCTTCATTTGAAACACTACCATCACATTTGCTTTAGAATTAATATCTTCCACCTTCTTGATATTCTCTTCCAATTGTTTTTGACTGGGGTGATCCTTATTCACTAGATCCTTTAGCAATTAACTTGCATGAGTTGGTCCACCATTGTCCAACATGTGTTAACAATTTCAATAGTTGGGATTTGTCATGAATGCAATCACATTTCACTGAATCAAATTGAAGTTGTTTTCCTTCACATGTTGTTCAAAGTCTAATCAATTCCTAAACATTGTCATGGGTATAGTTGTGAGGTGGTGACAAGGACCATTATAATGATTCAACATAAAATGTTACATCTTCTACTTCATTTGGCTTGGGGCTTGCTTCCACCTTAGTGCAAAGCCTCCTTATCCTTCTCAACTATAATGTATTTAGGTATTTTGGTTGGTCTAGGTGCATGTTTTTATTGCAATTTTTTTTTCCCCACCCATTGGCCACCCCATGAATACCATGTTGAATGATGAAAGGTAACCTCCATCTCCAAGGCAACTTCTAGGCCTTAATTCACTATCATAGTGGTGGCATCCAAATCCATAAAAAAGGCAATTTCCACCTTGGGTTTTAATTTTTTCCCTAGTAGATCCCCCTTTTGCCAATGAAGCACTATTGCATGCCACTTGGTTGGTGATCTCTTGAATCACTTGTTCTATGATCTTTTGTGTGACATCCCTTGCAAGAGTATTTAAATAATGTTGGTGAGTGGGTTTTCTTTTTGTTATCCTTCACAAGAGGCTTAGTTGGCTCCAAGGACAAGGCTTTAGCTACATCCAAGCCCTTCACATCACTAGTTGCATCACCCATCTTTTAAGTTCAAAATAAGTTTTCACCTTCTAGAATCATTTTTTTTGGCTTGCACAAATGTTTGGACATGACTTGTTTGATGCTTCACATTCACACTTTATGCCATTGTCACAAAAAAACAACTTTAATACCAATGGATGTGTCTTTTCTTCTAAGATCTTAACCCACTTGTTCAATATTCAAGGCATATGGCTCCTTAGACTACCTAGACTGCACATCGCACAACATAACCTCATTAACCTAACTTACATTCCCAGCCAACAAAAGGGACATGATATTCCACTAACCTAGATAAATCTATAGTTAGATTGATGCATACTTTCACTTGTATCCATGGTCTTTAGTTGCTTGGAACCCCCTCAATTTCGTCATGTGGCCAAACTAGATTAACTCTTCAAAAAGAACCAAAGGTTCCATTCCTTGTGCAAACCTTTAAGATCTTGGCACCACCTTGGCACTAAATAATGTTTCCCATGTGGTGCCATTAGACAATTAGACCATGCATCCTAACTTTTGATTTGCTGCGTTAAAATCAGCAAGTTTTTAACCTTTTGCAATGCATTTCATGTCAATTCATTGCTTCAAGCTTTTCTTGGGCCCCAACATTATTTTTCCAAGGCACTTTCCCATGCCTTTATGTTGGTATTTACCTTGGCCAACTCAATTAGGACTTACAATGCCTTTGGCCCTATTAACATGGGCTTGTGCATTGCTTAAATATTCTTTTGGCTAACATTAATGGCACCAAAGGTGAGACCTCTTTGGCCTTAGCTCATAATTAGCCTCCACATCATTGCATTGGTGAGGCACACCAAGGAGTCTTCAATAAGGGCACTTCCTTGCCTTGAAGGGCATGTCAACTAAACTTATGGTTTACACCTTGGGTGAATTAACACCTTGTTGGTACCATGGTAAAAGTCCCAAAATCCATTTAAATTAAATACTACAAACATCCCATGCAATAGACTAAATTAGGAACCTTTTTGAGTTCAAATATAAATTTTTTTGGGCTTTAGGAAGCCACCAAAAGGCTTCATTCAGAAAAAAGAAGGCACCAATGTGGGTGTTATTTAAGCTTGGCCATGGGTTTACCTATGGTTTTGTGAAGGGCATTTCTATCCAAATGTATTTATCCATCTGAATCTACCTTTTCAATTACACTACAAGAAAGTTAAGATATGTTATAATTTATTGCAAAGAAAGGGAAGTAAAGTTCAAACAACTCTACATTTGTATAAATGTGGAGGATAATGGAATACGATACCCATAGGTAGCTTTGTCATAAAATAATTCAAAAACAAGAAGATGTATTCCTTTGGAAATTATTCACTATGATTGTTGAAATAATGTGAAAAAACATTTAAAATAATGTTGAAAATATACAAAAATTTAGTCTTTCTTCCTCTTGTTATAATTTTGCATGTGAGCATATGCAAACTACAATATGAGTTGTTGGGTTTAAGGGTAGCAATAGAGGTTTGGAGATTTTAAACAAAAACAAAGAAGGAAAGGTGGTGAGGAAAGGTTTATGAGCTAGTGCATGGAGAAGGGAGATCACAAAGAGCTTTTGCATGAAGGCAATGAAGAGAAAAAAAAACGATTAAAGCTACACAATAAAGGAGCCTTGGAGTAATGGGGAAGTAGTGGTAAGATGCTTTGAATGATTGGGGAATAACAAGGAACAAGAATGAAGTGATTAAATGAGAGAAATGTAGATCGAACCAATCAACAAGGACAAAATTGCAACAAATAGTTTGTTACAATTTTTAAAGTGTTGGTAGGTTGTTAAATTTTTTTTCGTTGTTGACTTGGTTTTTCCAACCCCTTATCTTCTTGTGCCTATAAACATATGAAAACATGATACAATGGAAACAATATTTTAGTTTAAGTGAGAACTTGAAGCACTTTATTAATGTTTTGATTTAATAAAAAAATTGAATATGACAATTTTTTTACTTGAAATCATTTGTGGACATAATATTTTTTAGCAGGCTATTTTAAAGTATAAATATTGGAATTCTTGTTCATGGTTGTAATTTTTACAATTGGAGATAAAAAAAATTTGGACCACTATTTCAATATTCTCATTTGAATATATATATATATATATTCCCTTTGGGTTTGCTTCTTCTTCAAATGGTATTTATTTGAATAATGGATTTTTCATGTGCTCATCCATTACATTAGTTTAGAATGTTCTATTTTAGTTCCAAACCACACATGGTCCATCTTCTCCTAATCATATTAGGATGATTCACATGTTGCCATGCTTGGAAATGCTATGAGCAAAATAATGGTTTCAATAGAGACATATGAAAGTCCAACTTGAGATCCTTGGCTTTTCTTCACATCCAACTACTTGTTAATGTTGTTAGTTGTATATAAACATCAAATTCTTGTTTAAAACCATGTTTGAAAGCTCTCTACAATATTTCATGGGTAGGTGCACAAATGGGTGGACCAATTTGCCATAGATCCAAAATCCCTATTTACTCAAAACCCTTTGTGCATCATGTAGATATTTAAGTTAAGATTTTTAAACCAAGTTCATTTTAGTATAGTTCAAGATTTATAAAACAACATGGGCATTGCAATGGTAACCATAAAGCATAATTGGTTTACATGACACCCAAATTAGTCCACCCATTTATGCATGCATCTTCATTTGTTGCTTGGTAGACACTAGTGTAGTTTGTTAGGATGAAAAATAAACAATATCTATGGATGCATTTCTTTCACCCAAGTGATGAACTCCTTCGATATGTGGATGTTCTAATGATCCAAGAACTAGATAAGTTTTGAATTCTTATCCATGCCCATATGTTCCACTTATTCATGTTTATATGGTTGCAAAATGTGTTTTACAAATTCTTTGCATATTGTCAAGTTAGACTAGTGGTTATCAATGTATGTGGGATGCCATCCAAGTTTTTCATACATTTTTCATCCAAGATTCTAATGAGGAAGGCTTCTCTTTGTTAATCCATTAAATATAATCTAGAAGGGCAATATGTTACCAATAGTTGAAGATGATACCAAAATTATGACCTGCCATTTATCCTCCATACCGTGAACTAGAACATGTTTCAACCCTTATTCTACCCAAGTTTGAGTTCCTCATGTTGGAATAAGATGAATTTTAGTTTGGTTTGTGTTCACCAACAACTTTGGTGGAATTGAGTACGCCTTAACAAGATGGGTTATTCTTTGTGCCATTTGTAAGCCTTGCAATTCCTAGTCACTGGGAAGCTTTCAAATAGCACCAATGACTTTTAAAAAAGTTTAATCCAAGATTTTGGTACACAAAATTTTGTGTCAAAGACAAAGAAATCATAAATCCATTGTTATTATTGTAATTAAGTAACTTAAGCCCCTTTTTTAGATGAAAATTTTGATCATTCTTCACACTATTGCAACATACAAAGGTGGCTTTGAGTAGCACAATAATCTCTTTTCAAATGTAGGAAATTTAGAAAAGATATAAACATGTTGTGCATCCCCAATGTAAGTAGTTTCCTTAAAAATAGATTGTTTGACACCATGTTTCAACTCCCTTATCCTAGTCAACCACTCAACTAAATAGTCTTTACTCAAAATTTCATAAATGTTCTTCATTTGTCATGACAACTTGTATTTTGATTGTAAATAATGTAAAACATGTGTGAAACTTTTATGTTGTTTCACTATTGCATAAATAAGATCCCAAAGAGAAGGCGCAAATCAATTTGTGTATTTTCCTCTAACTTTTTTTGATGTTGATCCTTTAAGCTTTTCCACTTTTGGTGTAAGTGTGAGCCATATTGACATAGTCATGTCTGGTAGCCTCAAATTTTAAGAACTTCATCAGGGGAATTCGAATGGGGTAAGGTTTTTAGAGGTTTTTAACAACTTTGTGTTAGAATAAGGGGTGATGAATGCACATGATTGTGTGGAGGGGTTGTTTTCTTTTCTAAAATATTATATTGGTTGGGTTAGTTCTTTTCTTCAACAAAAAGTTGGTAAACCATAGTTTTATAACCTTAGTGGCGTAATCAAGGGTGAGAAATCTTTAAAGGGTTGGGGGTAGGAACTGACACCAAAATTCATGATGTGTAACATAACATTGGTTTTGTTATATTATTTAGTGAGTAGCAATGGTGTTTGCGATTTATGAAGTAGGTGGGAGGAAGTCAATGGAAGATTCGATAGAGATAGAACAATCTTCAAGCCTTATAAACGTAAGATTAATTTGAAACAACTTAACAATTAAATAAACATGGGGATAAGGTGGTAATGGTGATTTGAGTTTCATGATGAATGGAACATTTATTTAGATTATGGTTAATGTCGCAACCCTACTTTGGGTGAAGTGGGAGGATGAAACTCCCACTCCCAAAGTTGGAGATTTGGAGTCCTCTGGGACTCCTGAACGTTTAGAGTTCGACATCAGAATCCAATACACCTCGCATTGGGGTGTTCTTGGTGTCATTGAAAAGGTCTTGAAGTGTAGATGTCCAAAATGCCCTCGCATTGGTCATTTGGACATCTGCAGCCTAAGTTATGGGCAAAAGAAGGGTCGGGAGTCAAACTGGCAGTTTGACTCCCGACCATTAAAAGTCGGGAATCGACCTCTTCCCGACATCTGAATCGGGAGTGCTACATGGCGTTGGAAAGCTCTCGAAGAGAGCTATGACTTTGGTTTAGACCTCGTCTTGATCAGACTTGGCAGTTAGGAGATATGAGCTCCCAAAGTCCTGGGACTCCAACCGGGACAGTTTCGGGACAATTTCGAGACTCCAACTTGGGAGTCCCGGGAAAAAGAGCCATTTGGATGTAGCCCCTGCAGAGCGTTGCAGAGAATACTATATGGGGGAAGGTGGTGGCTTCCCCCGAGTTCGGGCCGTGGTGAGTCTTGTGTGTCAAAGTGCCCGTGGCTTGTCCCAACACCCAAGGGTGTTCCCGAATGTGAACTAACCCTTTTGTGGTTGGTTTTGGATGCAAATTCAAGCTTGATAATCTAGTCCCTCTTCCTAGTCTAATCCCGGGACTTCTA
>Ga0209208_10000757_pt1 | contig 43672 bp, 41 predicted proteins | sample S1TSphfallax_3_FD_187694 | JGI IMG/M metagenome (GOLD analysis project Ga0209208, IMG submission 187694) | Host-associated microbial communities from peat moss isolated from Minnesota, USA - S1T2_Fd - Sphagnum fallax MG (SPAdes) (version 2) | ecosystem: Host-associated > Plants > Peat moss >...
AAACTAAACTTGTTATACCAGTAAGCCGCATAAACAAGTAGGAAACACATAGACCTGCTAGCACCTTAAAACTTAACCACCTTATATTTAGTCTTATTTTTTAATAGTTAAACACGTAGTATAATATTTGTAACAAGACTAGCAACATTATTAAAGCTACGTAGTAAAACCACATAAACAAAAGTAATTACAAGCATATTTAAAAATATCATAAATGACTTAAAACTTTTCATAACTTGTTTTAAGTCCCTTAACACACTTTATAGTGATTTTCTATTACTTGGCTGACTTAATAATTAAGCATTGTTGCAAAAATGCAGAGTAAAAGAAACTAAACTTGTTATACCAGTAAGCCGCATAAACAAGTAGGAAACACATAGACCTGCTAGCACCTTAAAACTTAACCACCTTATATTTAGTCTTATTTTTTAATAGTTAAACACGTAGTATAATATAATATCAATAAAGGTTTTGGGTTTAAAATAAAAAAACATTAAAATTCTTTTTTCACTAAAAATTTTTAGTAATTATTAAATAATAAAGTATTATACGAAATGCCGTCTCTTGTTGTTTAACAAATCAAACCTTAGATTTTTAAAAACAATAAACAATTTAATTACTAAAGCCAGCTCCGGGAATCGAACCCGCGTAAGTCGCGTATGAAGCGACCGGCACCACCTGGTAGCCGACGTTATATAAAACTAAGATTTAATCAACGACAGGGCTTTCACCTTTTTTAGCAAACTATTCCAAGTTTTTAGTTGATTTTAAAAATACTAAAACTAAACGATTGCTCACCGCTATTATTTTTCAATTGATTTTATTTAGCCTAGCTACTATAATGATTTACTTCGCTAAGCAGTAATAAAATAAACCTGTTAATCTTAAATAATTTGTTATAACAAACTATAATTTTCTAACAGATATCGTATATTAATCTACGTAAGACCCCTGAACCTTAGGCATCCATTTAATGCAGTTTCAATAGAATCAAGCTATATTAAATAAAACCCCAACTTGCTTGATTCTTAGCAATTAAATATTCACCCTCTCCAAACTTTTAGGTTTGTTTAAGGAACACATTTAAAATGTGTTGTTAGAATTCTTAAATTTAAGAATCTATTAAATTGCTATTAAAAAACCTATACAAAGGCACTTCCAACTATTAAAGACAGCTGTTAGAGCTTCCTAACGTAACTTTTTGACCTACTGTTACCACAGTAATCAATAAATAAGTGGTTAGTTCTTCCCGTTCCTCTCGTACTGGAGTAAAAATTTGCTGGTTTTTTAAAAAAATACAGTAGATAGGGACCAAACTGTCTCACGACGTTTTAAACCCAGCTCACGTACCACTTTAACGAGCGAACAGCTCGACCCTTGGTAGACTGTGCACCACCAGGATGTGATGAGCCGACATCGAGGTGCCAAACTAACCCTACGATAGGAACTCGCGTGGTTCATTAGCCTGTTATCCCTAGCGTACCTTTTATCCGTTGATCGATAACTATTCCTTAAAATATTATCGGTTCAATATGGCAGACTTTGTGAATCCTTAGTATACTTGTAGGTACACTAATCAAAACCTAAAAATTCATTTTAATAACCAGCGAAATTAATAAATTTCACTTCTTAGGCTCTTATGCACACCTTCGTTACTTTTTAGAAGGCGACCGCCCCAGTCAAACTAACAATCTTAAGTTTGTGTGTTATATAATTATTTTTAACACGTTTTACTTGTTTATTAGGTTAAGAGGTTTTCCATTTTAACTATAAAGTTACCTCATAACTATTTAACCTTACAAAAAAGTAAACAAAAGACTATAGTAAAGGTGCATAGGGTCTTTCCGTCTAGCTGTATTAAGTCGCATCTTCACGACTAATTCAATTTCATGGGGCCAACTCTAGAGACAGCGGGACAGTCGTTACACCATTCATGCAGGACGGAACTTACCCGTCAAGGGATTTTGCTACCTTAGGACCGTCAGGGTTACGGCCGCCGTTTACTGGGACTTATAAGAAACGCGTTAACATTTCTATTTCATCTTACAGCACTGGGCAGATGTCAGATTTTATACATCATTTTTCAATTTAGCAAAATCTTATGTTTTTATTAAACAGTCGCCATCCCCTCTTTTTTGAAGCTTTTAAGCCCTCTTTATCCCTAAGTTACAGAGTTATTTTGCCGAGTTCCTTTAAAGTTGTTATCCCCTACGCCTTCATATATTCAACTAGCCTACCTGTGTTGGTCTTGGTACGGTTTTTATAATCAAGTTATTTCCGGGTTTTGGTAATAAGCAGCACCTCTGGTAATTACTTGTGCTACTTAGCTGGTTAACTAAAAAAAATAACCAAAACATATTCTCAACTATATACCACCCCATCAAATTTTCGAAAAAATTTTATAAATATAGGGACCGAATCACACTTTGTAAGATTATCTTAACAAAGCAACCTTTAGGCTTAAGGCGATAATGATTTTCACATTATGTCTATTACTCATACTAGTATTTATAATTTTGATTTCTCCAAAAAGTCTAACGACTTTTCTTCAACAAAATACAAAACATTCCGCTACCACTCATTGAGTCTATCGTTTCAGTATACTGCACATCTTCGTTACATTTTCGAGCCTATACTAAGTTGTCAATAATACAATTTGACAATAGTGGTAGTGAGCTGTTACGCTTTCTTAAAAGGATGGCTGCTTCCAATCCCACCTTCTACCACCATAAATAGTAATAACTCTTTTACTTCGCAGTATTTAAAAACTTTAACGTATAGTCTGGGCTGTTTCCCTCTCGACTAAAAACCTTTGCGCTAATAGTCCGTTTAATAAAAAAATTAGTAGTATTATACGATTTTCGATCTTCTAAGAATTTTGTATCAAAGTAAAATCAAAATTACGAAACCTCTACTAATTTATACAAATCTTACCTACGTAAATAGGTTTCGCGGAAAACCAGCTATCACGAAGTTTGATTAGCCTTTCACCCCTAATTACAACTCGTTTCAGAGTTTTGCAACACCCACGAATACGGTCCTTTGAGGTGTACGAATACATCTCAGCAACCTGGTCATAATTAGATCACTTCGCTTCGGGTCTTATTAAAGTAACTTAAACCTTTTCAGTGCGCCGTTTTTCGATATTTTTGGCTCGCTACTTTAATAAACTCACTAGCTCATTATACAAAAGGTACGTTGTAACTAATAACCGCTACAACTGTTATTTGCATTAAATTTCAGAATCTTTTAAGGGTTTATATACAAACTCTTTTAACCTTTCTTTCACAATACTTATTTACTATCAGGTTCAGGGGTAAATTAGTTTTTGAAGAAGGTTCTTCAATCTTCTGTTTCAACACATATTGAAACATACTAAATTTTAAAATTATTAGTATAAAAATAAAGATTATAAATAAATTTTTATAACAAACGTAAAAAATACCAAACATAAAACACACACCAATATAATTAAAAAATCTTTATGATTTAAATCTGCTGGTATTTTATCTTGGTTATGTGCAGTCATACCAAAGACACAATTTAATCAACCTTTTAAAAAACCCAATAAACCAAAGAAATTAGCACAAAATAACAAAATACAGCATGAAAGAGGAGCTGCTTCTAATAAACCACAAAATATGTAAAACTCACTTATAAATTTTAAGGTTCCTGGCAAACCTGAATATAATACAACACCAAACAATACGGCAACACCTAAGTTTGGAGTTGTATGTATTATACCACAGACTTCAAGTATAGACCTACTACCATACCTTTTTTGAATACAATCTACTAAAAAAAAAAAAAACGACAAAAAAAATGCATGTGTTATGCAAAACAAAAAACCGCCTATAATAGCAGTACTATCACCTCAACAAACAGTTAAGTAAATGATATTCATTTCTTGTATAGTGGCGTAGGCAACCGCTTTTTTTAGGTCAGTCTGAGCTCACATCTTCATCGAAGCATCAATAACACCAATATAGCAAAACGTACTAGCCACAATTGTTAATGTACTACCACCTAATAGGTTTGAGATTTTATAAAAACCGTAAATTGCACTTTTTACTAAAAAACCACTCAAAAATATAGAAAAACCTGCAGGAGCTTCAACATGGGTTTTTGTTATTCAATAATGCATAGGTCAAATAGGCGTTTTTATACCAAAACCAAAAAAAAGCAAAGCGTATATCCAATTTATTTCAGTATTTGTAAAAACAAAAGATTTTATCAAAGATATACTGGTTGTTCCTGTAGTTACTATTATATAAGCAACTGCACACAACACTAAAAAAGAACCTATTTGTGTTCATATAAGAAAATATATTGAAGCTTGTATTGCTCTTCTGTTAGGTGCTATATAATAAACAAATAAAAATGAAGGTACAAGTAAGGCTTCATATGCTAAAAATAATATAAGTAAGTCGTTTGTAGAACAAAATATTACAACAGCAAAAACAAGAAAATAACAAACAAAAACTAGTTTAATATTTTTTCAATATAATCTGGTATCTAAAGATAAAACTGAAATTAAACCAACCATATAAGCTAAAAGAGTAAAAATTAAACCAACCATTTCGAATGAGAACTGATAACCACACATTAGTATATTCAAAGACTCATTAAAGTTTGAAAAACTTTTGATATTACTAACTTTTAAAAAATAAAAACTAGATTTTTCATTGACAAATCTAAGATAAAGTCAAAAAATATACATGACTAAAAAAAATGAAGACAGTATAGTGAAATTTAAAACAGGTTTTACAAATGTGAAGGAGCTGGTGTTTGAGTTCAACTCTTGCGAATTTACAAACTTAACACCATAGTGAATTATTAAGGATAACATAATTGATGATAATAATAAAAATACGTTTAAGCTAAATATACTTTGTGCGAAAGTGGTAAATAGAACTTTACTCATTATATTAAAATTTAAAAAAATAAAAAAGTATAAATGTTTCAGACTACATCTGTAAACAATTTCTACAAAAAAAACAAAACAAGAATTGATAAAACAAAATATTTAATGGTTTGGAAAAAAAAATTTTCAAATATCCAATCCTTATGTAAAAATTTTAAATTTTTAATTGAAAGACCATTTAAACTGTTTATAAAAAAAAATAAAGTCCTACTAAACTTAAATTTAAAAAATCTTATATTAACAAAGGATCATAAATTTATTTTACTTATTACATTGGTGTTATCGGTTACATTATTTCAATAATAAAATATTTTTTTAAACAAATTCTACAACTATGTATGTTCTTGCTGGGATTTGAACCCAGATTAACGGGGTGAAAACCCGTTGTCCTAACCGTTAGACGACAAGAACACTATATAATACCAGGAAAAGATCTTATAAACTTTTTTCTTTTTATATATTTTGTAATAGGCCCATAAAGCTCAGAACCTTTTGGTGTCATCCTTTTTTTTAACAAAACAGATGAGTTCATGTCAAATTTTATACTAGAACCATCATGTCTATAAACTTCTTTATTAACTCTTACTATTATACCATGAACTTTTGTTTTTTTTTTTATTCAACTATCAGGTTTTATATATCTAACAGATGCTTTGAAAAAATCACCTGTAAACCCTGTTTTCCTAGAAAAACCCTTGTATAGATGAAAAACTCTTATACCTCAAACTCCGCACCTATCACAAGGTGTCATTCATGTTTTTTTTTTTATCATATTTATAAATTATTTTTTTTTAAAAAATCTGCTAGAAGCATTAGCTGTGCCCTGCTCTACCAAATTTTGGTTTCGTAAAAAAAGCATCATGATTGAATCTTTAAACACATCAAACAAATCAAACATATTTCTATAATTAAAGGTTTTATTGTTTTTTAGCACTTTATTCATATTGACACAAATTAAACTTCCCACGAGTAGTAAATAAATAACACAAACAAACTCTAGAGAATTTATTAGGTAAAACGCTAAGTAGATAACGTATAAGTCATTTGTTTTATCATTATTTAAAGCTTCATATCAATCATCCCATAAAAACTGATCTACAAACAGTTCTGGTAGGTAAAATTCCAACTCAGAAGGTAACAAAATATTATAGCTAGATAAAAATGTAACCAAAATAATTATATAAGGAGTTTTTAAAGGGCTTCTAAGCTCAACTCTAAGATCGTACGCGGTTAGACTGATAATTAACATTAAAATAACAAAAACTATAACAGCTTCTGTTAGAAAAAGAAAAGCACCGAAAATGTCTGTTTGTATAAGAGAGAGAAATAATATGTTAGTTAATACAAAACCTATAAAATAAAGTAGAGAGTAAAATAAACTAGAAGAACTTATAAAAAGTAATATTAAATATACAATTGAAAATTGTAACAAGAAGCGCTCATTAAAAAAAAAAACTTGAGGTAGTAACGAATTAAATATTTTTATGAAGTTATACAATTCTTGCATTATTGTTAATTAATTTTAAAAAATCAACTTTTAATTCATCAGTTATTGTATATAAAAACTCAGACACATCATATATATTGAATAAACCAACGTATAAAAACCCAGGCATTTCTCAACCACCAAAAAAAAGTATAGTCAGAACTAGTGAGAAGAAAAAAAGGTGTAAATACTCTCCTAAATAATATAGACCAAAAAAAAACCCACCATATTCTACAGTATAGCCAGAAACTAATTCAGACTCCGCTTCAGACAAGTCAAATGGTGCTCTGTTAGTCTCTAAAAGAAACGTTATAGTTATAAGTCCACTCAAACCAAAAAATAAAAATATAAACCAATATATTTCTTGGTAAATTACTATAGGCAAAAACGAAAAAGATTCTGAAATTACTATTATATTTAGTAACATCAAACCCAAAAACAACTCTAAATTTAATAAACCTATTCCTGCTCTAACAGCTGCTAGCAAAGCGTACTTATTTTTACTAAAAAAACCAGTCAGTATAACACATAGACCAAAAAGAACAGAAAAAAGGGATGTGAGTATTAAATTATATTCTAGATCGAAAAGAGAAATGCTTGGTCCCCAAACAGAATTCATCCAAAAAGAATAACAAACTGCTAATACAATAGACGGTATTGTTATAAATCAAAACTTATTAGCTTCGTCAGGGACTAAAACACCTTTGCCAAAAAGTTTTAATGCGTCTGCTATATATTGTAGTCTACCTTTATAACCAACAAACTGAGGGCCTACACGCCTTTGCATCAAACTTAGAACCTTTCGTTCTACCAAAGTAGAAGAGGCTATTATAAGAGTTACAATCAACATGCATAAAATATTTAATAATAATGTTAATAAATATCCTAAAACCCACATCCTAGAGTAAAACCCTAATAATGTGTACCTAAACTTTAAATTCATATTTTTCATACTCATTAAAGTAAGGATTTGTAAAAAGAAGTCTTAATCTACTGTTGGGTAGCCCTGCTAGTTGTTTTTTCGATAACATAAGGTATCTTATTTTAAACATATAATAATTAACTCTTTTATGTCAGCGTGGTATACCTAACGTAGAGTAGACAACAACCCTTCTTTCGATGTGGGAATCTAACAACATTATAAAAAAAAAAATAACACCTATAAGTGTTGTTAAATGACCTACTGATGCCATACCTTGTCAACCCATAAAAATAGCTGGGTAGTCGTGTATTCTTCTAGGCATTCCACCATAACCGACTCAAAACAATGGTATAAAAGTCATTCATTGACCTCCAAAATAATATATGAGATGTAAATAACCGAAAATTCTAGAATATTTTATACCAAACAAAGCAGAAAAGTAGTAATAAAAACCTCCAAAACATGCAGTAACAGTCGCACCTGACAACATTAAATGAAAGTGTGCTATAACATAAAATGTATCGTGCATAGATACATTAAGACCTACGTGTGATAACCACATACCTGTTAAACCTCCAGACAAAAATAATAAAATATAGGCGAAAGCAAAACACAAAGTAACGTCTCATTTTAAAGCCCCATTTAATAGTGTTAGGGTCCAATTAACAATTTTTACAGTAGCTGGTAATGATATCATTACTGTAATAGTACTGTATAAAGCTCTGCTTCGATGGTCTAAACCTACTAAATACATATGGTGTCCCCAAACTAAAAAACCCATATAAGCCATCATATATACGGCTCAAATCAAATGGTGTTTAGAAGCTATTCGTCTTGTGTTTGAATAAGGTAGTATCATATTAATAATACCAAAGGTAGGTATTATTAGTATATAAACTTCTGGGTGGCCAAAAAACCAGAAAAGGTGTTGAAAAAGTACAGTGTCCCCACCGTATATAAACTCAAAAAATGTTGTTTGTCAATGTCTATCTAAAAGTAACATAATCATAGCAGCCGCTAATACAGGGACAACTAGAGCTAACATCCTCATAGCTAAAAGTAATGCTATAGTTATAAAAGGTAAGAGTATTCTTCTATTTCTTAGTCCAGGCATACTCAAAGTTCTTCTCGTAATTAACAAATTTGTAAATGATATTGTGGTACTAACACCAGCGAATATAACAGAAACTATAGCTATATCTTGGCTTCCTACACCAGAAAACTTTGTGTTTGAAGAAAACGGTGTTACAAAAGCTCAACCAGAAAGTGTTAAGGTCCTGTTTGAACATTTAGTGAAGTAGATTTTTTTTCTTCTTGCTCTTACAACTCTATTAGCTGAATACCAAAAAGACTCTGGTAAATCCATCACAGATGTTCATAAAGTCAACTTTAGCGGTACAAAAGAGTATACTTTATAACCTTCGATTTGAATCCTTTTTCTTGGTGATCAAAACGTAAACCCCTCATCTGATGATGCTTTGTTTAAAATTCTACCAATTATATAATTGTTGTCAACAACTTCCTCAAACCTTCTATTTGATGCTTTATCTAATAGTGGTGCATAGAAGGATGGTTTATCGTAGTACCTTCAAAATTGTGGTCTTAGGAAAGCTGTTTTAGCTATTAATAAATAACCACAAGGTTGTATCCAAAAACCAATACTGTTTAATCTTGGAAACGCCACGTCTTTTGATCCAACATGATATGGTATTAAAAAATTAGCAAAACCACCAAATAGAATAGGAACAACAACAAAAAAAACCATAATTAAACCATGTGCAGTTATAACGTGTAAATATTTTAAAGAGTCACCCTTAAAAAAGGAGCTTCCTGGGTAAGCGAGCTCAAGTCTTATCATAGTTGCTAATGCTGCACCGGATAACCCTGTTCACATACTAAAAAAAAAATAATTTATAGCAATTCTTTTATGATTAATTGTGTAAACATACTTTTTAAAAACGTATTTTCTTAGATTGTTTAGCTTTGTTATATTAACTCTAAACCTTTTAATAAATTTAAACTCAGTAAAATCATTTACTAAACCTGAAAAATAATAGTTTAAATCTTTATTGATACAACGTATATCAAAAAAAATATCCTTGAAAAATCGCAAGACTGAGTAACGAGTCATTTTTAATTATTTTTAAATGAAAAATTTATAATACCAAATAGCTGATAATAAGTCTACGAACCATTTAAATTTATTATAAGATGATATTGTAAAATGTTTTAAAACAACAAACGCAGCGGAGTCTAAAAACCAAATACCCAAGAAAAGAAGTACGAATAGTAAAAACAATACTAGGTAAGCTTATTAGGGTTTTTATAACACCAAACAGCTGATAATAAAGTATACGAACCATTTAAATTTATTATAAGATGATATTGTAAAATGTTTTAAACAACAAATGCCCCAGAAAAGAAGTACGAATAGTAAAAACAATACTAGGTAAACTTTATTAGGGATTTACAACACCAAACAGTTTATAATAAAGTATACGAACCATTTAAATTTATTATAAGATGATATTGTAAAATGTTTTAAACAACAAATGCCCTAGAAAAGAAATACGAATAGCAAAAACAATACTAGGTAAACTTTATTAGGGATTTACAACACCAAATAGCTTATAACAAAGTCTACGAACCATTTAAATTTATTATAAGATGATATTGTAAAATGTTTTAAAACAACAAATGCGGCGGGGTCTAAAAAAAACCAAACACCCCAGAAAAGAAGTACGAATGATAAAAACAATACTAGGTAAACTTTATTAGGAGTTTTATAACACCCTATAAGTAAACCTAAAATAACAGACAATATGTATCAAAAATGATACTGTATTAACAGGTCGAAGTGGAAGTAATATATATATACCATGAGTAGTAAGAAATACGATACTATTATCATATTTGTTAATTATTTTTTAAACAGGTTAATACCTGGTTTCGTATAAAGTGTTTTTTAAATCCATCAAAGTGAAAATCATCGTTATAGGATTGTCAATAATAAAATGACAAACTTTGGAAAAAAAATAAATTAACATTTTCAAAAAAACCTAATAAATTGTAACTTATTAATCTTAAATCATTAAAAAAAACTCTATAGTTTAAACTGTGTGTATTATTGTAAAACCAATAATAAGGGTTGTCTATTAATTTTCTAAGGTGGTATTTTAATCAAGGAAACATTAAAACCCAACAAAATATATATAGTATGCTAAAATTTTGTAAATTAGCAGACAATAGTGGGTACCTAATTCTATTTAGCTCATACGCCCTTAAAAGAAAAAAAATTCAAAAAAGATATATAAATATTATGTGTCAGAACTTAAGTATTATAAGTATTGTCACATAATTGTTTGCAATGCGAGTTCTTCTAGGTTCAAGCTCTAAATTTCACATTCTCTCATCAGGCTCATAAACCCAACTAAGATTGCCGTGATAGTTCATTACATGATAAAACTGGTAAAACTCTAACCAAACAATGTATGATAAACATAAAGTTATCGCTAACATCATAACTGTTGTTTTAGAGAAAGTTATATTTTTTAAGTACACCAATTTTATATAACCAAGAACTATTATAAAGGTGCATGGAATAAGTTTTATTAGAAAAAACCTTCAGGAAAACAACTTACTTTTAAATATTTGCACCTCATCAGTGACAAAAAAAGCTTCGGCAGATGCATTTAGGGATAAGTACATAAAAACAACAAACAGACAAGCTTCCAATATTCAAAAAAGTATATAACTTCTCCTCCAAAAACGTTGTATAACACTTGTATACTTACCAAACTGATATTTTTTTATAAAAAAAACAAAACCAGAGATTAATCAATACAGTAACATAATTAATGATAGCCAACCAAAAACACTTTTATTGAAGGGTACCGCCCTAATAACACATAGTGTATAAAATATTATTGAAAACGTAAATAACGGTAATAACCAATGCCTAATACCATTTCAAACATACACCCAAACACTATTGAAAAGTTTTCTAAAGTTTTTATTGTCAAACCTCAAATACTCAAAATAAATACTTTGATTCAACTTATTTAGCTTAATTAAAAACTTAGTTTCGTTTTTTGGTTTTAGTATTAAATAAGATTTGAAAACCCTCATTAAAAAGAGCAGCTTATCAAAATCTTTAAAAATACCTGATAAAAACATAGTTTTAAAATTATTTCGTTGGTGTATAACTCTTGAGTTTTTGCTTAAAGATGTTCTAATTTTGAACCTATCTTTATTCAACCACTTAGTATACCCAAACTCCTCGCGAAAAATATTACCTATATCGACTGCATTAGAAATCCTTAAAATGCTTCCGTAGTACAATGTTAAAATAACGACAATTAGGGTCAAGAAAGTTAACAACAAGGGAAGCAGGATTCGAACCTACATCAACGATTTTGAAGACCGCAGTTTTACCGTTAAACTATTCCCTTAATGTTCTAAAGGTTAGTTATAAGTTGTTAACATTTTTCAGACTTGCTTGAATCAATGAGCTTTAGATTTTCATTTTAAAAAGGAGGTATCCTCTCCTTGAAAATACTCTCATATATACGCAAACCTTCTGTGTTTTGAAGGTCCAAAATTAAGTGAAAACCAGTAAACTGTCCTATAAGCACGTGCTCATAAATCAAAATCAAATACTAAATTTTTTTTTAAAAGCAAATAAAACCAAACTAAATAGGACTTTTTAAGCACCTTTCAAAACTCTTTAAATATATTTAATAAATTAATAAACAAAGCCATAAATCAACCTATATTATATTTAAACTCATTTTTTAAGTTTTCTACTGTATATAACCTATTTTGCAACACCCTACCAAAAATGAATGAAATTACAAATAATGACATTACAACTCACAAATAACCAAAAGTAAAAGAAAACCTATAAAAATAAAAGTAAAGCACATATACCAATATAATATTGAGTCAAAGACACCAATAAACACCTGTTCTATAAAGTTGTCTATTACGAGAATACCTACTTTTATTAAAAATTTTATTTTTCCTTAAAAATTGTAGTTTATAGTTTAATAAGTTTGAAAGGTCTATGTATTTATTGGTTGATGTGTCTCTAAAACGAATGGTAAATCTTTTAAGTAACTTACTTTTTCAAAAAGGTTCTAAAATTGCATATATATAAAAGGAGTTTCTATACTTTAAGTTTTCTAAAAACTTTTTGTCCCAGTACCTAAATATATTATAAGGTTTATACAAATTGTTATACTTGCACTGTATTTTAAATATTTCCTCTTTAAATAAACCTGCATGTTCAAACCAAAAATAATAGTAATAACCTAAAGGGTAATTGAATTTATTTTTTTTAACTAGAGTTATGACCTGCCACAATTTAATTAAATCACCATTTGTGTAAAAATCTGAAAATTTTTTTAAGTTATAAAACTCTATATCATCTTCTTCCAAATTAAATACTAAAAAGTTAAAAAACGGAACATATGTTACATCTACCTCATCATCGATATAATTAGGTTCATATTTAGCGCTGTTATGTATATAATAATATATTCTTGTGTAATTTAAAGAGAAAATTCTGTAATTAATTATAAAACTTAAAGATTTACTCGAATTTACAAAATCAGCTCTGAAAAAATTAAATACATATTTTTTAAAAAAACGTTTGAGAACATATCTACCATAGTAAAAACTTTTTAAATTAATTAAATACGTGTTTTTATTATTTTTATAATTATATGAAAAAATATTAATCAATATGGGGTAATTATTTAAACGATTAAAAAATAACAACGAGTGTGGATTTTCAAATCTTGGGAAAAAACTGTAAAACGCTCTTTCATTGTAAAAAAAAGAAAAAATAAAAGTATCAAATTTATTTAATCTATAGTGTGATATAGGGCCTTTATATCTCTTTAAAGCTTTTGTAACATAAACAAGTCATGGATAAAATAAGGTACCTCTATCGTGTATATGATTAATAAAATTTTGTATAAATATTCAAAATAATAACAAATACTAATTAAACATTTATGCAAAACAGTATTTGCTTATTTAATTATATGGTCTGAGCAGTATGTTTTGTAAAATGTTTTGTAAAATGTTTTGTAAAATGTTTTATTTTTTATTGATTTACATATAACATCCGTAAAAAATCGATATCTTGTTACATTGAATCCCGTACTATGTCTTCTATTAAAAAAGTGGGTAGGTCAAATTAATTCTGATAATACAGATGACATTATAAAATTTACAAACGTAAAAGATAATATTACTAGTAAAAAGTCTTCTTTAAAGGTTGTATTTTTTATTATATAATTATAAACTAATATATTTATAAAGTCCAAAACAAATAGAGTTTATATGTCTAAACCCAGCAAAAATAAACTAAAATAAACTTTAAACAAAAATGTTTAATTATATTCCACCAGCAGGTTCCCCTACCAGTACCTTGTGTCAACTTCACTCAAATTATCTACTTGGTTCTTTGTATTTTTAACTTAATTACAACAAACCGTTGTTTTAAGGTCTAATTTATATTTTAACCTTAGTAAAAGTAGTTATATACTTCGGCCGAGTAGTTTTTCCGAGCGTGATGGGCGGTGTGTGCAAAATTCGACTTAGCATTCACCGTAACTTATTAATTTACGATTACTAACGATTTCAGCTTCATGCTTTCGAGTTTCAGAAAACAATCCGAACTAAGGTAGTTTTTTAGGATTCACTCTGGTTTAAACCTTTGTAGCCTTTTGTTTCTACCCTTGTAACACGTGTGTAGCCCAGCACATACAGACCATAATGACTTGACTTCAGCCCCTTTTCAACTACAACCTTAAAGTACATTTAATCTAATTTTTAAATAAAAATTAAAGTAACTCTTACAGTTGTGTAATAGACTAGAAAGTTTAATTTTTTTAACTATGTTAAATTTTATTAAACTTAAACTAATCGCTTGGGTTGCGCTCGTTATAGAAATTAATCCAACACCTCATAGCACGAACTGACGACAGCCATGCAGTACCTTTAGCTTAAATTAATATTGGGTTATTGTTAATACCAATAAAGTTTAAGTATACTGGTGCTGGTAAGATTTTTCGTGGATCATCGAATTAAACCACATGTTCCACCGTTTGAACGAATTCCCGCCAATTCTGTTAAGTTTCAACCTTGCGGCTGTACTCCCCAGGTGGGATATTTTACGCGTTAGCTTAAATTATTAAAAATTCAATATCCATATTTTACAGTGTGGACTAGTAGGGAAACAATTCCTATTCGACAACCACACTTTCATGCTTTAGCGTCAGTTTATTGTGGCGCATCATTTTCATCAATAAAAACCCCTGTAAATTCAACAGATTTTATCCTTAATTCACAGATGCTATAATTTATTGCTTACCTCCAATAAACTCTAGTACAAAGGTTTTATAATATTACCTAATTATCTATTATAGTACATTATAACTACTCTGACCGCCTAGACATCCTTTACACCCAATAACGACGGGTAATGCTAACCACTCATGTGTTACCGCGGCTGCTGGCACATGTATTGGCCATGGCTTCTACTTTAATTTACGCACTTTGTTAATTAACGTACTGACTTTACAACTACCATAGTCTTCATCATCTACATCAGTTCGCTAGGTCACGCTTACGCGTATTGCCCAAAATTCCTCACTGCTGCCTGGAGGGAAGGGTTGTTCTCATACCCAATGTGGCTGATTCCTCTCTCAAATCAACTAAAGATCGTCGGCTTAAACAATAAATGTTTAACTACCTAATCTTACATATTTGGTTTAAACAACGGCTATTAACTAAAAAAAAAGACATACTTTTCAAAAAAATAAAAATAAACTAAAAAGTCTTTTTTTTAAAAAAAACTGTGCCTTTATAATATCTTGTATTTAGCAAGATTGCTTACTACCAAAACATGCTTTACGCACCCTTTCGCTATTTGAATCATTATAGTTTATTTGAAAAAAACTAATAACTTTGTTATTTAACAGTTATTTTAACAAAAAAACTAAATTAATTCCCATTCAACTTGCATGTGTTATGCGTCTGACTAGCATTAACCCCGAGCTAAGATCACACTCAAGTTATACATAAATGTACACATCCGAAAGACAAATAACTACTTAGTTATTTGTTTATTACCAAACAAATTTCCTAAATCCATAATAAGCTTGGTAGTTTCTTTGTGGTTTATTAAACATTAATTTAGGTAATCCAAACGAGTGCCATCAAACCAAAAAATGTTCAAATGGTAAAGCACAAATTCTTATAGGCATGTGGTGGTGAAATCTTCCACAAACCTCTGCGCATTGACCATAATAAAAACCAACATTATCTATGTGAAATGTGTGATGTGTAGCTCTACCTGGTATACAATCCATTTTTAAACCTAATCCAGGTATAAATCATGAATGTATGACATCATAACTGTTAGTAACAGCTGTTAAATTTACATGTGCTGGTAGAACCAGTGTCCTTTTTGTTCTTAGTATTCGTCTTGATAATACAACGGATGTGTTTTCTGATCTAGTTTTTTTTTTTTTTACAAAATTATAATGCTTAGAGTTATCCAAATCGGACTCAATAACAACCCCGTTTTCTATTAACGCCGGGTTAGCAGAGTATCTTATTTGTTTGTTATACTTACCTTTATCATCACGATAAAATTTATACCTAGGTAAAACCAATTTTCTTCTTTTATACCTTTTTTGTTTCATAACAAGAAAAACAGAGTGTGGTAACGGTTTGTGGGCTATATCTTCTGTATTTTCAGAGAATCTAACTCTTATAATTTGATTGTCGGTTAGATTGTTGAAACCCGATTCTTTTTTATGAAAAGGTACTTTTAGTAATCTGCAAGGTGATAGCGATCCTGCCGACCTTTTAAACCACCTACTTGTTTCTATCTGATCGGAAAACATTTTTGAACTTTTAGCGAAATCACTAGGTTTTTTATCTAACTCTGAAAATATGTTGGTTATTACATTGGTTCGTTCTTTTCTATCAAAAAAAAGATCGCTACCAAATAGTATTTCACTTCGATCAAAAAAAATGTTTAAAGGTCCTTTAAAACTGTTTTTTCAACAAGCTTTTTTATTATTTATTTTTAAAAAAAATTGACCAAAACCTTCACTATAATTTTGTTTTTTAGAGTTATTAGTATTATTTTCAACTTGTAACAAAAAAAAGGATTTTAATCTTCTAAAATTGCTTAACTCGTTTTTTTGCTTTTTTAAAAATATGTTGTAACTTAAAACTTCAAACGGTGTTATTATGTGGAAACCGTCGTTTCTTGGGTTTTTTAATAACTCTTTGGATCAATAGTTATGAACCCATTTACCCTGTGCTCTAAGTTGTAAAATATGAAGATAATCGTCTGCTACTTGAACATCTCCCGGTGTATAAACTACCCATTTGTTTCTTCCTAAATTTTTAGGTACAGATAAAATATCTGTTACTGTTTTTAACTCAAACTTGTATATTCAATATCACTGCTTACCTCTTATACGTACCGTAAATAATCCTGACTCAGCTTGTCATTCAATCATTCTAAGTATTAAATTAGCGTTACTTAATATGTTTGCACACCAAGAAACAGGTATTAAACAAACTATTAAGTCTCCTCATTTACCATGTGGTCTCATTGTTGTTGCTAGTCTTGGTCTAAATTTTAAAGTTCTAAATCTTAAAACTCTTAAAACCATCAAATAATAGAAAGACCATAGAAAAGAAAACCAAAACCACCACCAATATTGCCATTGAGCTAAGTGTATTAAGACGTCTGATTTCATGTTAGAAAAACCTATACCAAAATTGACTTGAGTGATAGTTTCTAGCGCCATATTCCCCCACATACATTAAAAAATAATTAGTATTAGTAAATAACTTATTACAATTTGTGATAATATAAATATAAACGTATCTATAATATTATTACTAGAAAATGTGTTTCTTCAAGTACTAACGCACAATATTAAAAACAACTGTATAAAAAATCAATTTATAATGGAAGATAAATTCAAAAAAGACTTACAAGGTCAGCTATAATTATAAAAAGTAATAGACTCGTTGCTTAAAAGATCTGCATATTCTGCTATCGAAAAAAGCGACATTAAATTAAAATTTATATACATCGATATTAGGTAACCAGATAATAACAAACCTAGTATAGAAATATTAGAGGCTAGTGTTGTTGCACTAAAAAATTTGGATTTATGGTCTTCGCTGTTATAATGGCTATAGGTGTACTTTTTAGCTTTTTTAAAATCAAAAAAAACATAATATAATATTTTTGCTGAATAGAAAATACCTGACATAGCTGCCGTTACTAGTAAAAACGTAATTGTTAATACTGAAATAGCATCATGTCTAAAAGAAGATATTAAAGCATGTTTAATAAAAAAACCTAATCCAAACGGTGCTCCAGCCAGGTTAAATAAACAAATAAACGTTATATAAACTTCAAATGGTAGATATTTTCAATACATACCCATCCTTCTTACATCCTGATAATTGTTACTAAACCTTATAACATTACCGACACACAGGAAAACACAAGCTTTAAAAAATCCGTGTACATACAAATAAAACAGTGTTACCTCTGGTACTTTAACAGAGCACGAAGCTATTAAAAAACCACAATGACTTAGTGTTGAATAAGCTAAAATTTTTTTAACATCTGATTGGTATATTGCACACCAACCTCCAAAAAAGGCTGTAAAAGAACCTACATACAATATTACATACTTAGAATAGACCGATAGCTCAAATATAGTGTTAAATCTGAGTATTAAAAATACACCGGCAGATACAAGTGTTGCTGAGTGTATTAGTGCTGAGGCTGGTACAGGAGCTTCCATAGAATCTGGTAACCAAATGTGGGTACCGATTTGCGCCGATTTTACAAAAGCGGCTATAAGCATAAAAAAACAAATAAACTCTATGTAGGATACCTCGTAATTTCAAAAATGTATAGTAAGATTTTGATATCTTACTACTTGTAGTAATATTACTTGTATATTATGTTCTTGTGTTACTAGATAAGTACTAATTAAGTATATTAACATTGAAACATCACTTACTTTATTAAACGTCATAGCTTTAAAGGCTGATTTCAATGTTCCAATTCTTGTTGATCAAAAATTTATTAAAAAAAAAGATGTTAAACCTATTAGTTCTCAACCTAAAAATAAAACAAATAAATTTCCTGCTAATACAAGTAAAATCATACTTATAACAAACAAGTTTATAAACAATAGTAAACGCTCTACATTAGGCTCATATCTAAAATATGAAAAGGTATATATGAACACAAAAACAGCTATGGTCAAAGTTAGTAGTAAGTAGCTGTACGACAACGAATCTATGTAAATCTCAAAGTTTATTGTCACGTGTCCTCACAATGTGAATCATTTTCCAAGTACTATACTTGATACATTATTATTAATTATAAACTCTTGTGCTCCAAGAAGTGTTGTAAATCAAAAAAAAAAAATTGTTATAAGATTGAATATAAAAACCCCATATAGACCCAAATAAGACATTAGTGCAAAACTTAAAATAGAAGACCCTATAAACATGCTAAATCCTAATAGTAATAAAAAAACCCCACTAGTAACTTTTAAATTTGAAGCATATTGGTTATAAATAGGCCCTAAAAGATTAAAACCTTCAAATAAACTTTTAACATAGTTAGTTATTGTTACAGGACATAAAAAAACAAAAAATTTTTTTAAATTTACAAAATCTAATTTATAAAAAGTAACAATAACAATATCTCAAAATCTTCTGATATCTATAAAAGAGTTGTCATAATAAATCGGGAATATTCGCATAACATCAAAATTATCAAATAAATCTAAACGTAAGTTATACAAACTATCAAGACATATTAAAATTAGAGAGTAAATTATATTTACAAATCAAACAATTAGATAAACTCAGTTAAACGTTACAATATTTACTAACAAGTTTTTTAAAAACGAATCGTAATAAACATTATTAAAAACAAAATCTAAAGCTGTTCCATAAATGGTACTGTTAGTGACTGCGTAAACCCAGTAAGTGTTTACTAAAAAAAAAATAAAAAAAAAAGGGCTAAGTTTAAATTTTTTTAAGTGTTCTACAAAAGCCTTTACAGTTTTGTAAATATACATGTTAATTATAAAACAGTTAAAAAGATGTAGTCTAGTGCGAAAAAAATTGTATTGTAGTATAAAAAAGCTTTTAAAAATAAAAAATTTCTTCACCTTATAATTTGGAAAGTAACAAAATATGTTTTTAGCATCTCTATAGTCTTGTATAACATATAAATTAATTAGTTTAATGATTTACTATTTTTAGATATAGTTCTATTATACTTAGTTAAACTAAAGGGTTTTCTAAAACTTGAAAACGTTAAATAAACACATATATATAAATATGAAAATAGCATACCTTCATTACCACCCAACCTATTATAAAAACGACCATAAGGTAAGAATGAAGATGTATACAAAGCGCACATAAAAAAAAGTGTGTATGTAAATTGATAAACAATATTCAATTCTGCGTTCATAAATGTTGAAGTACTTCTTTTAAATATGTTTCTAAAAGGAACATATTTTAATAGTTTTTGTGCAAAATCAAATCTAAACGTTTTAAATCATTTTTTTTTTGGTTTTCTTCTAACACCGTGGAGCGTTGGTTGATGAAATAATACAAAAAAAAAATAAATTAACCCAAAAATACCTGTTTTGTGGTGCGGACACACTATTAATCAAGCCATAAATGGTCTGAAGTATCAATGTGGTGCTACACCATAAAATCTAACATCTGTTAACATACCTACATCACCTCACATGAAAAGTTCATATGAAATAGATTCGGGTTCAGGATACATTCACATGGATAGGATATTTAATAAAATTACAACTTCTAAAAAAGTCCCTAACTCATTAGAAAAGGCTTCATCTCACCAAACCATTTCTGCTTCGATACCATCGTAAGTTATTTCGTTTTTTCAATCATAGTGTAAATCTAAACCATGTAAGACACCTATATAGAACATATAAAAAGCTGATAGGTAATGCGCGTAGGCTAACCTAACAAGGGTATCGCTATTTAAAGTCTTATCTGTAAATATCCACCAATATATCTTTCCTTTAAAAAAAAAAAATGTGTGCATTATATTTGCTGCTATTGTGAGTGTTATCTCACTTAGATGTGTACAGCAAAGTACGAGACCACAAAAAGTTACTACTTGAAATATCAAAAAAGTGAAAGTACCTGATTTTCATGAGACCTCTTGATCTAAATCATACGCAGCAATATACAACTTTCTAAAAAGATGCATATAACTAAATATGAATATTAAATCAACACCTCTTTCGTGTAACCAAAAAAAATCATCAGTGTACAAATCTTCAAGATCTTCTTCATCTCTTACAACTGGTATAATCATCGGTTCTGGTATTAAACTGAATGACAGCATAGTACCACTAAATAATTGCGATGTAACTACTAATAAAATAAAAAATCCGTATAATGAATTCGTGTCGTGGAAAGCTACCGTCATAGTCGCAAAGTAACTGAAGAGCTTTCAAATACCCAGATTAAAGTATGGAAACCTTCTCCAATCCAACTAAAGTATAATTTTATTAACTAGTCTACTTAAAGAACTTCTAAAAAAGGTTATCGCCTTTTTTTTATTACAAATACTTTTTATTTTTTTGTTTGATCACAATAATGAGCGGTACTTACAAATTCTCAAAGAGCGTTTCTTTTTAGGAACTGCCATATTAATAATAGTAAAGTTTATGTTTAATAGGTATCAATTTCCTATGAATATATTTATGGTTTTTGAAAAGGTCACGCCGATCGTTTATACGTCAAGTGTTTTAACACCTAACCACTACGTATGTTTTGTTGATGCAAAAAGTTACGGTCAAATAAATTATTTTTTAAAAAATGAACTTTTTTATAATTTTTCCATGCTTTCAGAAATATCTGCAATCGATACTTTAAAGTTTTCCGATATTATACCGAATATAGATAACTTCTTTTATAAAAATAGGTTTTTGAAATACAGTATATATTACTTTTATACAACAAAAATTAGATTAACACTTGTAACCAGTCTTGACAACGCCTACAAGGAAGTATCTATTGATACTTTATATATGAATGCTAATTGATTAGAGAGAGAGGTTTGTGAAATGTTCGGTTTTACACAAAAAATAAAAAATGATCAGAGAATATTGCTGCTTGACTATAGTAAAGAAGAAAACCCTATGGTTAAAGAGTTTCCTACGGAGGGGTATAAAGATGTTTATTATAGCTTTTTTGAAAACCAACTAATATATTTAAACAACGAGTTTGTTGAATTATAAATTGTATAAATATTTGCAAACCTGGTTAAATTTTTGGAATTTGCTTTTTTGGTGCGTAATATTATCTTTTATTTCAGGACCATCAAATTTTGTAAAAATTTTACTCCTTTCAGAAATTTCTTGAGTTGTACTGTATAGTTATTTTGTAGAGTATGGTACATCTTTTGATGACGCAACTTTAATATCAACTAGTTTTTTGATTCTAGGCTTGGCGGGTTTAGAGTTTTCTATAGGTTTGCTAATGTGCGTTTTACTAAAAAATATAAATAAAAGGATAGATACCGAAGATAATCAAAAAAGTAAAAACTTAAAAAATAAAACAAGAAAGGTTATAAACACGAAAAATATTAAGTAGTGTCATTGGGGGGTATATTTATTTTTTTTTTAGCTCAAAATATAGCGCTATTTTCAATTATTTTTTGAATTCTGACTGTTGCTGGTGAAAAATTCTTCAAACCAAAAAATCATAAAACCAAAAAAAACTACTATGAGTGTGGTTTTAAATCAACTGTAGATATAAATGTGCAGTTTAATTTCAATTTTATTATAATATGTGTTTTTTTAATACTCTACGATGTTGAGTTTATGTATTTAATGCCTTTTTTTTTAAATATGGTTAACATCTCTATATTCCAATTTATTCTTTTTATATTTTTTATGGTTTTAATAATAATTTCTTTAGTATATGATTGGCAAAATAATGCTTTAAATTGACAAATTTAGGTAGGTATAGCTCAAAGGTAGAGTGTCAAATTGTGACTTTGACGGTTGCAGGTTCGATCCCTGCTACCTACCAATAAACAAAAAAAAAAATGTTTGAATAATGCTTTTTAACAAATTTTCTATATACACAATAACAGGTAAGGATTTGTTTCGTTATGAATATTATAAAAGTTTTAAAATACACACTGTTATAAATTGGGTCGTGGCTAATGATGATCTATATGAGAGTATTGCAGGGTCACTAAATAAAAATTTTTTTCTAAAAAAGAATGTTATAATAACTAATTATATAACACTTATATCTAGAAACCATAAAAATTATAAATCAATATCTTTTTATAATTTAAATGAAAGTTTACTACTAATATTTGATGTTAAAGGGGCACAATTAAGGGTTAGTATAATTTCAAACAATAGATTGTTAAAGACAATAACAAATGGTTACGTATTGCGCTTGGCTGCCAATTTTTCTAAAGGATTAAAAAAACGTGTAGAATCATCCATATTAACGGTGAAGTTTGTAAATACAATTTTAACCAAATTTCTAAAAAAAAAAAGCATTATTATTTGCTTTAAAGGGGTTAATGTTGGCTTTTCACGTTTATTATTATTTATTAAAAAAAATATATCAAGCATAAAACATTCCGTGTTTTACTTTATTCCTAGTATAAATTATGGTTATGAGCGTGTAAAAAAAATTAAAGCTATAAAAAGACGTATGAAAAAAAAATATATTTATAATAGTATAAACTAATTTGTTATATTGATTTTTAAAAACTTGTTTTTTTTTTAACTCAAAATTTTTTTATGTATTGTTTTACATTTTTTATATATTCTTTATACGTTTATTTTATTTGGACGATATTGTTTCAAATTTCAACTCAATAATTAATTGAAAATTGATAAAAGTTCTAAACAATCACGTTTTAAACATATATTTATTTTTAATAATATCATTCATATTGTTTTACACTAAAAATTCTAGAATTTTTAGTGTACATTTTTTGACATCTTCATATATTTTTTTAAAAAACTATGAAATTGCTGTTCCTGTTAAATCTTGTAATTTAATGTGGTTTATTGAGTCTAATTTGTATAATGGTTTATCATTTATACACCCAATAATGGTTTATATTCTCTATTCCTTCATATTTTTTATTACTAGTTATAGCTTTAGTTTATTTAGTGCTTTGTTTTTTGTAGTTACTTGTTTTATTTGCATATATTTATCTGTTATTTCTATGTTTCTTGGTTCTTGGTGAGCTTATCAAGAATTGAATTGAGGTGGTTGGTGGAATTGAGATTTTGTTGAAATTATACTATTTATTTTCTTTTTACGTTTATTTTTAATCGTACATTTACAAAATTGTAATTGGTTTTTTCTAGCAACGGTTAAAAGTTTTTTTTTATTTTACATTATAATATTTTTTATGTTTGTGCGTGTTGATATAATCAACTCTATACATTCATTTAATAGTTGAAATTTTTTAGAAAAATTTCATCTATACTTTTTAACACTATCTTTTTTTATTATATATATATATATTAAAATTAGTGCCTCTAGAGGCACTAATTTTAATATATATATTGATAAATTTTATAGTGCTAGCACTATAAAATTTATCAATAATAATAACTATGTGATTAACTCGTTTAGTAACTTTTTTATATGCTATTTATATGTTAATTTTTTTTTTCTATTTTTATCAAACTTTGATATTATTGAAAACATTTCAACACTAAAATATGTTTTTAACATTTGTATTTATTTATATAGTATATATATATTAAAAATAAAAAAGGTGTATTACACCTTTTTTATTTTTAATGTATATACTATAAATTATTATGAAAACTTTTTAGTTTTCATAATAATTTATAGTATATATATATTAAAAATAAAAATGTATAGAGGACACTATACATTTTTATTTTTAATATATATATTATATATAAATAACAAACTAATGAATTCAATGTTGAGCAACAACGTTTTTAATGAGCAGCAAAGACTAATATTTATAGATTATAACACTTCTCAGCTGTATACTGCTATATACACAGAAGTTATAAACACTATAAATATGTTTACACACACACTAAATAGTTATAGTTACACTACTACTGCTATAGTAGATAACTTAAACTTCTTCAATATAAAAATAAATATGATAGGAACAAATAGTACAACAAAATTATCAAAAACTAACATAGCACTAATACAAAACATAGGTAGTATAATAGTAACGTTATTGTTAATATCGAGTTTAAAACTTAGAAAATTAAAAAAAACTTTAAATAGGTTTTAAATTAAAAATAAAAACCTCATTAAAAACACATAAATTAGATTGTTCTATAATTGGTAAAATATGATTTAAACACAACAAAACCTGTAATGCATAAAAATCGAAACAAACTGGGATTAAAGTACAGTGAATTGCAATACGGTGATGTTGGTTTTAAATTTGAACATGAAGGTCAGTTTGAAATAAAATATCTTTTTTTGTTAAAAAGGTCTATAAGAAAAAATTTTAGAAGAAAAAGATTAAAAAAGAGAAGGTGATCAGTAAAACAAAAAAGGGTTTGGATGTTTATTTTCCCGAACTTTATAATTTCAAAAAAGTCTAAAAATTCTAGAATGGGTAAAGGAAAAGGTTCTATTGAAAGGTGAACTATACGTGTAAAATGTGGTCTAATATTTTTAGAATTTAGAAGCATAAATACAGCTAAACTAGTGCGTTTAAGAAATATTTTTGTAAAAAAGATAAAAACAAATATTAGTATAATAAAAATAAAGCAAAGAGAAGTGCACACAGGTCCTTATTTTTTAAATAGGCGTTTGATTGCAGGGAATAGTGTCTATTTGTAGATTTTGAAAAACAAAATAAAAATAACAATTACATTTATGTGCAACTTTAAACCTGTAATAGGGGATGTAACTGATTTAAAACTAAATATATTTAAACCTATAAAAAATAAAGGGCATATTATTTGCAGGAATTTTTTTTTATTTTTTTTATTCCTAAACAATCTCAACCGCAAAACTAACAAAATAAGTATTTTTATAAAACCAAGAAAACAGGGTTTCAGCACTATATTAAGAGCTCCTTATAGATATAAACTAGGCAGATATCAAATAGGTTATAGTAGATACTATACTTTAATAATATTCAATTTAAATCTTAGTAAAAAGTTAAACAATAACTACCAGGAGCTTATCAACTTTTTAAACACTTCAAAAACATATTACCCATCACTAGATTCAAACCTATTAAACCAATTTAAAATTAAAATGGAGTTTTATAACACCTTTAAAGGGTTTTTTATGATCAGGAATTATAAAATTTTATAAAGTGCCAAACTTAAAAAAAATGTGCGTTTGAAGTAATTTTTTAGTAAAAAGTAGCAAATTTAAAAAAAACAAAGGTTATAAAGTTTTTGTAAATGTTTTTTTATTAAAACAACGCTTTTCAATATATTTAACAGTTAACACATTACTTAATAATGAAGTTTTTTTTTTAAAAACCCATTTAAAATCTTCTCTAAAATTCAAACTAAGTTTAAAAAATATGTTCGAAGATTATAAATGGAACAAGTTAATAATTTATTAAATTAGTGTTTGAAATACGATTAAATTTTTTTTTTAGTAAAAAACAGAAATTAAAAAAAAATGAACAATTATTACCTGTTTGTATTTATAGCTATAAAAACCATAAAAGTTACAATTATAAATACGTACAATTTTACAGACAAACCGAAAACTTTTTAAACGTAAAAACTATGTTTTTTATAAAAGGGGTATTATTTTATTATTTTGCAAACCATAACTTTTAACGAATTTTGTTATACAGGGCCGTTTGTAATTTTTAACATATTTAACTATACATTTTTTATAAAAAACAATTTTTTTAACACTAATATAAAAACAACAAGCAAGGACGTTTTAGTAAAAAAAAATCACCTTAAAAAAAGCTCTACAAACAACTATGCATTACATGGTTTTATAAACTTATTATTAACTTTTGTGTCAATTACGTTTTACGCTGGACACCCTATAACAAACTTCTTCAATCATTTAAGATTTAACAACTTTACTACTACATTACCGTCACTTATAATTATACTCACAAGTTCTCTATTAATATATAGTACTTTTATAAATAAGAGTGTTAATAATAAGAACGTGGATTATGTCTTTTCAATAGGTCTTCTTAGTTGTTTATTACCAACAATATATTTGGCTAACACTATATATACACTTTTTTTTTTAATTGAAGTAAACTCAAGTCTTGTTTTTTACAAATTTGTAACTTCCAATTTTTGATTTAAAAACTTAAACAATAACTTAACAAAAAGCACTTTAAAGAGAGAGTTACCAAAAAATTATTTAAATACGTTATTTTTTCAGTATTGAGTCACATTTTTCAGTTCTAGTTTACTACTATATTCTCTAGCTAATATAATAATGCTTTATGGATCTACGGATTTTGCCTTTATTGAGTTTATACAAAGCTCTAATAGGCATTTAAATTACAATACAGATTATTATATAATAACAATTATATGGTTTTCTTTTATCACAGGTTTTTTATTAAAAGTAGGTATAACACCAATACATTTATTTAAGTTGGAAATTTATAGAGGACTTCCTTATTTAAGTATTTTTTTTTACACTACGGTGTATTTTGTCTCTTTTTTTATATTATTTCTACTTTTATTAAGTAGCACATTAACCAGTATTTTTAACTCAATTTGATATGTTTATTTTTTAATTATAATTTTTGGAGGTATATACACATGTTTTTTAATGTTTAATGCTACGTTTGTAAAATCATTTTTTGGGTACAGTACTGTTATTAACAGTTATATACTTTTTTTCACCTTTTTAGGAACTTTTTTTTAATTTTTGTAGATTTTGAAATTTATATCACAAAAGAAAAGCACCAACTACAATTTTAGTAGGTTAAATGTTATAGACAACCTAACAACTTTTAGAGACTTTAATTCACTAAACAAAAATTCTATTTTTAAAAAATACCTGTCTACTGTTTCAAGACAAAGAAAAATTTTTAAAAAAAGAGAAGATTTAAAATCTTCTATTAGAGTTACTACTAAAAATCTAACAAGAAGATATATATCCTATCTGACAAGACATGGTAAAAAAATAAAAACATCAATATATTTGTATAAAGGGTTATTAGAGTTTTTTAAAGTTATTTTTTTTCAAAACTCAAAAATAGATGATTATGGAGAGTTTGTATTCGATTTAAAACCTATAAACCCAGGTTCCTTAGAGGACTTACTTAGTTATTTTAACGAACTTTTACGTCCTATTTTTTTTTTAAAAATTAAAAAATTGGATAAAAGGTATAGGAAGAAGTTAAAAAAAAAATTTGTAAGTCATATAACATATATCAAACCAAATAAAAGATCAAACCTAACCTTATTCGCGATAAGTTTTAGTATTAAATTAAACAGCGAACAAGATATAAAAAATAGAATTTCTAAAAGTTTTTTAGAACTTGTTTTAGAGGATAAAAATTCATATCTTTATAAAAGAAAATTGTACATGTATTCAAGAATTTTAAAAAAATATAAGAAAATTGATTAACATTTGTTACTAGTTTTAGCCGTTAAAGTATTAGTTTTAGGTGGTTGCATGTTACCAATTGCTTTTGGAGTTTTAGGTACTGGAATTTTATTTGCTGGTTATAACTTAGCCGTTTCAAGAAATCCTGAAGAAGTAGAAAACCTATTCAATTCTACATTGATGGGTTATGCTCTTATGGAAACTTTTGTTTTTTTATCTTTTGTAGTAGGTTATGTAATATACGCTATGTAATATATGATTGCCTTATATACTATTAGTATTAAAAACTATAATAGTTGTACTTTTTGCGATGGCTGTTAGAGCCACACTACCTAGATACAGGTTTGACCAAGCAACAATGCTTAATTGAAAGCATTTCTTGTTTATTTGGTTAGGTTTTATAATATTAAACACCGCATATCTTATCATTTTTTTTTAAGCTTACGACTTAAATAATATCTGTTTGAGTAGCTCAGTTGGTAGAGCGTTAGGCTGAAAACCTAAAGGTCGTTGGTTCAACCCCAACCTCAAACATTTTTGACTAAAATTAGAGAACTTTTAAAAGACATAAAAGATTTAGCGGCGTTTAACAAAACTTTAATTTTAAGCCTTTTTTTTGATATCAAAGAATTTATAATATGTTCTATTAGGTACGTGTTTAAAAGTATTAAAGCAAATTTAATCGAAATTTTTAAAAAACCGGAAAGTAATGCTGAGCGTAAACCCAAAAAATTTTTTTTAACATTAATACTGATTGTTTATGTATTTTTTGTACACTTGCTAATAATAGAGTCAATTTATAAGGGGTTTATTACTGCTTATATTACTAATAATATATATGAGTTGTTATATCTTTCTCAAAACAGTATTTTGCTTTCATCATGATATACAAGACGTGGAATTTTATTTTTAACCAAGTTCGTTTTTGGTTTGCATATAAATGTTTTTTTGTACGATTATAATTTAATAAATGAAATTACAAACAATGTAGAGTATAGAATTTTTTTTATCTTTTTAATTATAGCGTTTTTAACCCTTTTTTTTTTAAAAATGAACTGTTTTTTTAGTTTTTTTTTGAAATTAAAAAGTAAATACCCAAGTATAAGTAATGATAATACTAGTTATAGTTATTACTATGTTTTTTTTAAATATACAAGCTACTTTTTTGTTAATTTAAAATTCTTACTTAATTATGTTATGCTTAAGGTGTATGGGTTTTTAATATTTATACGCAATTATGGTTTGTTATTAGAGCTGATGGAATTAAGTAAAGGTTTTAAAAAAATCATTGCTTTAAAAAATTTGTATTGAAGGCCTGTTTTTAAAAAATGATCTTATTTTGGTTTGTATAAAAGCTATAAAAGCAAATGATTAAACAAGTAATATTAAACATTTTTACTAATTTTTAATAAATATGAAATCTGTTTTAGTATACAAAAATTTAAAAAAATCCAATTTTAAAAAAAATCTTAAAAATTTAAGCACTATTGTTATAGATAAAACTTTTAAATTTGTACTACTATTTAATAAAAACGACGAGACAAACAATGTATCATTGTTTTGTTACAATCTTTCCTTTAAAAACTCTTCGCAAGTTTTTTTTTTTACAATTCTAACAAGGAATTTTAAAGTAGCATCTTTAAATAAATATAATTTTCATTTTTTTTTAGATTTAAAAACTATGAACTCTACATTTTTAAAATTTTTAAAAAGTAAAAATAAAAATTTTAATAAACAAAAAGTTGAAGACAAAAAAATATTAAGTTATGTGGGAAAAAGTGAATCGATTTCTTTAGATATAAAAAACGAAAGCAACGCTTTAGTTTTTTATAGTAACAAGTCTACTGAACAACAAAAAGTTTTTAAAAAGGATTTTTTCTTTAAAGCTTATGTTTTTTTTTTGAAAAATTTAAGTAAAAATCTAAGAACTTATAGAAATAACTTTAAAGTTTTTAAAAAATTTTTAACAAAAAAAACTGACCTTTGAGCCATAGATTTTCAAAGTGTTATTTATCAAGAATTTGATACCAAAATTATAGATTCAATTATTAAGGATTATAATTATTTTCACGGCTCTGATTCTGAATCGGAAACCTCAAGCGATGAAGATGTTGTATTAGTAAAATATAAGCGTGTATTAAGCAATTTAATAACGAGAATAACTGCGACCAAAGTGAACTTTGCAAAACAAACGAAGACTAATTTTTTTTTTAGTAACATGTTACTTCCTATATATATACTAAACAGTGATGTTAGATATCTTAGTTTAAGAAGTAGGAGAGAACGCACTATTAATAGATATACTACAGATAAACTCTTAAAAGAGGGTTTGATAAAACAATTTGGCGGGATCCCCAATAGTGTACCGTTTTTTTATCTTTCTAGTATAAAATCTGATATTTTTATAAAATTTGCTAAAAGAGAATATCAGGAAAATGTGTGTAATTATTTAAGGCAATATTTAAGTGGTTTTATAGAGAATTTATTTAATAACAAATTATATTTAAAGGTGAGGTCTAAAATAGAATTTGATTTAAAAAAAAAAAAAAAAATTACAAAGATAGTTTTAACTTCTTGGTTTTGACAAAAAATACTAGGACCCACTTTTTTCTTAACAGACGCTATACACATAATGTTTATTAGTTTTTTTTTTAAAGACTTAAATTTTTTAATGAAGTGGTTTACAAAATCTATGACTAGACTAAAATTAAAGAAGCATAAAAAGTTTATAAAGTTTTTTAAAAAAACGCTATATAAAAATGAAAGTTTTTTTTTAGTTGCAAATAAAGTAAAAGGTTTTAAGTTTGATATAAGAGGTAAGGTAGGTGTTTCAGGAAATGCTAAAAAAAGACACACAAGCTTTTACTTTGGTAATACTAGTTTTTCAACTAAAAAATTAAGGTTGGATTATTCTCAGGGTCTTGTATATACTGATACAGGTGTTTTAGGTGTTACTATGATACTAAGTTACTAAAACGTTGTTTTATTACTTTTTCTTTTAAAAATTATTTGTCTAGAAGTTCTTAAACCTCTTTTAGTGTATAAATTGATTGGTTTTATTGATTTTATACTAAGTGTTATTTTAGATAGTCTATTTAAAGAGTTGTTTAAAATAACAAATTTATATTTGTGCGGCTTTTTTATCTTTATAGATCTGAACAAAACTATCGTTGGGTGAGACCTTCCAAAAAAAAATTTAATCATTCTTTTTTTCCTTCGAAAAGTTATTCTATAACCCTTGCCTGTAAATTTTATTTTGTTAAAAAAATATGTATATCAGGAGGAAAAAAATAATTTAAAAATCTGCTCTATTTTATGCTGTGAGTTGTTAGGGTGTAAATATTTTAACATTATACTATTACTACTACTATCGATTTGTAGTTCGTTATATATTGTAGGCCTTGCTATTTTATAAAAAAAAAACGTGTTATACACATAAAAATGAGTTATATTCTGAAATTTTACAAGTGTCATTTCCGTTGTCATAGGTAACGTTATATTATACTTAGTTTGGTTAATCATTAAAGCTTAAAAAAAATAATACCACCGATACAAAGCCTCTCTGCTTCGATAGATGTCAACATTCCTTTGTTAGTAAACAGTATATATATAGATGACTTTGTTCTATTTAGTTTCTTTAAACTTTTTAAATTCACACTAATTTTATTACTTATTTTGTAAAGTATTTTTATGTTTTTTACGAAATTATTTTTTTTATTTAAAAATACTTTTATTTTTAAATGTGTCAATTGTTTTGTGCCAGCTATTATGTTTAATTCTAGCATCTTTGATAATAATATTTTTATATTTTTATTTGAAGGTACATATGTATGTTTTTTGTTAGCATTAGTGTTTATTTTAATAATATTTATAACATCCATTAAATTTTTTATCAACTTGTTATTTTTATATTTTGTATATCGCCTCTAAAACCTCTTGTAACAGTTTCATGTCTACCCATCTGAGTAGCTTTAAAAACACTTCTGTAGCGTCCTCTAACAAGACATAAATTTCTTTGGAAGCTTATTCTTTCTTTCTTTTTTAAAAAAATTAATTTCATGTAAGCATAACTCCTAACAATTGGTTTTACGTTTTTATTTTGTAAAATGCTTTTTAAAATTATATATTTAAACTCATTTTTTAAAAAAGATTTCCTCCTTATAAGATCTATAGTAACTCTTTTCGAACCTCTTCTCATTATCTGTCTATTTCACCAAAAACAATATCAATTGTTCCAAGTAATGTTACAAGGTCTGCCAAAAAATGGCCTTTAGCTATTTTTGGCAATACTTGTAAGTGATGGTAAGCAGGTGATCTAACCTTGCACCTATAAGGGTTGTTAGTCCCATCTGAAATCAATGACACTCCAAACTCTCCTTTAGGAGACTCAACAGCTTTGTAAGTTCAACCACTTTTGACAGGAAAACCTTCGCTCCAATATTTAAAATGACTTATTAATTGCTCCATAGAAACATACTCGTTTTTATAATTATGTTGGTTTAAAGCTTTTGGGTATAAATATTTTAGTAGGAAATGAGGGGACACGTTGGTTTTTTTTTTAACGGATGTTTTTTTTTTACCCTTATTTAACCTGTAAATTACTTGTGATATTATGTGTAGACTTTCGGACATTTCACTCATACGTATTAGAAACCTATCAAATGAGTCGCCGTGCTGACCTATATAACCTCTAAAATTTAAATAATAATAATTAGCATAGGTTTCCATTTCATCAAGCCTAATATCTCTCTTAATACCTGTACAACGAGCCATAACACCTGTTAATCCGTAGTCAATACATGTTTTATATGAGTAAGTTCCTACATTTACTAATCTTTGTTTCCATATTTTATTATAAGTTAGTACATTATGCATTTCATTTAATGTTGTAAAACAATTTTTTGAAAAATCAAGAATATCTTCTAGTAAAAAAGATGAAATTACTTTAAGGTTTACCTCATTAGGTCTGTAAAAAGCTGCGTGCATTCTAGCACCAGACACTCTCTCGTAAAATTCCATTATTTTTTCTCTTTCTTCAAAAGCTCAAAATAACGGTGACATACTACCAACATCAAGTGCGTGACACGATACAGCTAGTAAATGGTTTAATATTCTAGTTAACTCATCAAACAATGTTCTTACTTGAACAAATGTGGCATTATAATTTGTCGTACCTAGAAGACTTTCTATGGCTAAGCAGTAAGCGTGTTCTTGTATCATCATTGAAACGTAATCAAATCTATCAAAATATGGAACAGAGTGTAGGTATATTTTATCTTCCATCAACTTTTCAGTACCCCTATGCAACAAACCTACGTGTGCATCTGCTTTTTCAATAATTTCTCCGTTTAACTGAATTATCAATCTTAACACACCATGTGCTGCAGGATGTTGTGGCCCAAGGTTTATGTTAAAAGTTTTTATTTTTTTTAAGGTACTAACATCCCTAGGAACTATAGTTTGTCATGTTTGAAATATACTTCTATTCATTATTTTAGATGTCAACTTATTATACAACCTATTACAACGGGTTTATTTCAAACAGTTTATTAACAGTTTTTCTATATCTTATTTTAACATTCAATATATTCTCTATAATTTTGTTGTTTGATTCAAAAAAGATTAAATCTTTAAATGCAGTCAAATTAATTAATACTCCAATTTTTACTAGTACATCAACACTATTAATATTGTTATCTCTTGCAGGTTTACCACCCTTATTAGGATTTTTACCTAAATTTTTTATTTTTAGTTATTTAGTAAAATTTTCTAACTTCTTCCTTATTTTTTTTTTGACGGTTTTAAATTTTATGATGACTTATTTTTATATACAGAATTTAAGATTAATAGTTTCTAAAAAAAACACTGATATACTACTGGTAAGGCAACACATTGTCGCTATTAAAGAGTCTATAGTATCCTTAATAGTTTTTTTTACATTTATAAATGTTGGTGGTATTTTTTTAATAAACGAATTTTCATTAGGATTTATATATTGCACAACAACGCTAAATTTCATATAAATTTTATTATTTTGCCAACAATGTACCAACTAGTAAGAAAAGTTAATTTTAAAAAAAAACCACATAAAAGATGTCCTGGTTTAAAATCTTGCCCACAAGTGAGAGGTACTGTTATGAGAGCGCGAATAGTCACGCCAAGAAAACCCAACTCAGCAAGAAGACCTGTTGCTAAAGTAATACTTGTTAATTATAAAAGAGTAACAGCCCATATACCAGGGTCAGGTCATAATTTGAGAAGGTTTTCACAAGTTCTAATTAGAGGTAAAGGTGCTAGGGATTTACCTGGTGTAAGGTATAGTTGTATAAGAGGTGTTTTTGATTGCTACGGTATTTTAAAAAAAACAAAAAGAAGGTCCATATATGGGGTACCAATGAGAGATGGTATAAAAAGACTTAGACGTAAGTTTAGAAAATTTTAAAATGAGAGTTGATTATATAGTTTCACCAGTTAATACAGTAGTTTCTTGGGCACGACAAGGATCATTTTGACCGTTGACTTTTGGGCTTGCTTGTTGTGCGGTTGAAATGATGCACGCTACAGTTAGTAGATATGATTTTGATAGGTTTGGGGTTATATTTAGAGCTAGTCCAAGGCAAGCTGATTTATTAATAATAGCAGGTACATTAACGAATAAAATGTCACCCGCTTTAAGAAGGCTTTATGAACAAACATTAGATCCAAAGTGAGTAATATCTATGGGGAGTTGCGCTAATGGTGGTGGTTATTACCACTACTCATATTCAGTTGTGAGGGGTTGTAATAGAGTTATACCAGTCGATTTATATGTTCCTGGATGTCCTCCTACAGCAGAAGCTTTAATGTACGGTTTGTTACAACTTCAAAAAACAGTATATACTCAAACAGATAAAAATGGAGACGAAGATAAAAATAAGAATTGTAAAACGAAGATCACCTTTTGATAGGCAATCTACGTTAAAAACTTTATGAGGTGTTAACACTCTATCTCTTTATAGGAGGTACGGTATAACTAGGGGTTTTACCCAATGGTATACACCTTATTATAAATATTTTAAACATAGTAGTGTCTTATTGTTTAAACGTATAAGACACTACTTTTTTAAAATATTCTTACAAAACAAATCTCTTTTCATACAAACCAGACCAAACTACACGTATGTAGATAGTGTTTTTATGAACGAGGTTAATTTTTTTAAACAGTTTTATTCACAAGAGCTATATTATTACATAATGATAACCAAAAGTTTTCTAAAAAATAATATAATGGTAGACAAAATAAAACCGTGTGCGGGTAGTAATATGTTTTTGTTTCCAATAAATAATGAATTTTATTTTGATAACAATAAAACACTAGAAGCATCATTAATAAACATGTTTAAAGGTACAGTTACTTTAAAATCGGTTCTAGAAGTAAATAGTGTGGTTAGATATGATTACAATGTTAATTTATTTGATGTGGTGTTTGACATTTACCTTTTACAATTATTAGAGTTTTACAAACACTTTATTTATTTAAACATTGTAATTAACAAATATATTTAAAATACTTTCACCCATCCTCACCTAGTTTTAGAAACAAAGTTTTTTTGAAAAAAACTTTGGTATCAAACAACAAATTTAAACCATTATCTTTTGGGTTAAAAGGTTTTTCGGGTCGAAACAATACTGGTAAAATAGTAACAAGGCACAGAGGTTCAGCAACAAAAAAAAATTATATTTCTGTTGATTTTAAGAGGCGTTTTTCAAATAATATTGCTTTATGTATAAATTTAAAATACGATGCTAATAGAACCGGTTATTTAGCGTTATTGAAATATTTTAATGGTGTCTATTCTTATATATTAGCTCCTCAAGGTCTATTTAATGGTTATATAGTACGAACCCCTAGGGATCTTCATTTTTATTATAAGAAGTATAAAATAGGTTTTTGTGTGTTTGTATACACTCTACCCGTAAATTCTGTTTTTTTTAATATAGAATTAGAGCCTGGAAAAGGGGGTAAGTATATAAGAGCTGCTGGTACTTTTGGACTTTTAATAAGAAAGGATTTTAACAAAAAGTTTATTTTTGTAAAATTACCAACAGGTAAACTTTGTATATTAACATGGGAATGTTTGGTTACGTTAGGTCGAACATCTAATTATCTTCATAACAGAGAGTTTATTACACGAGCAGGTATAAATAGAAACAAAGGTATAAGACCTACCGTAAGAGGTGTTGCTATGAATCCTGTGGATCATCCTCACGGTGGTAGAACAAAAACAGTATCCCCAGAGGTAACTCCTTGGGGTAAAATAGCAAAGCATAACAGGTAATATAATTGGCTCGTTCAAGATGAAAAATCTCTTATTTTTCTAAAAGTATTTGAAAAATTATTTTTATTTTAAAAAAAAAAAAAAAAAGTAAGCTCTATAAAAGATTAAAACTTTTTTACACTAGAATATATGCTAGATCCTCGCAAATACCTAAATGTTTTCGTAAAATTAAAGTCAAAATACATAAAGGACATGTCTTTAGACGTTTGAGAATAACTAAATTTATGACTAATTATAAATTTGGGGAATATACACTTAATAGAAAACTTTATTTTTATCCGTTAAAAAAAAAGTACAGAAGGTAATGTTATGGGTCAAATAAGTTTACCGGTTTTAAACCGCACTGGTTACTCTATGTTTTGATCTAGTGTTTGAGATTCAAAACATAATTACAATAAACTTTTTAAACAAGATGTGGCTTTAAAAAAATTGATTCTATCATTATTTAGTGAGAGATTTTTTTTTAAAAAACAATTTATAAATTTAAAAACACTATCAAATACTAATATTTTTAACTCATTTGATAATTGGAATGTTTTTAAAAACGATAAAAGTTTGATAAGTTTTTTTACTGTTGTACTAAAAAAAAGAAAAAGTAATTATATATACCCACTTAAAGTGTGAATTATAAGAGTACAGTGTTGAGTTATTGTATTTTTTAGTATTTATTCACCTTTTAAAGCTGTTTTAAAACAACTTGATGAAGATGATTCAAATAATTACAAAAAAGCACTAAATGTTTTTGAGGGTTACTTTAATGTTTTTCTATTCAACCAAAAATACAATAACATTTACAACGTAAACAATAAGTTCTACAAAACGTTTTAAAGTGAAGGAAAAATTTTTAAACGGAATAAGTTATAAAGCTAAAGATGATTTATTTAAAGTTTTTTCTATGGTTTTTAAAAGTAAAATAAAAAATAAAATTTTATTAGATAGATTAGAGATAAGAGATAAAAGTTTCTATAAACCGACAAAAACCTATTCATACTATAGTTTAGTAAACGTAGTGAATTTGTTCCTTCCTAACAAGGGTATTTTGAAAAACAGAAACCTTTTAAATATTTATTTACTAGACTTAATTTGTTTGTATAGAGGTTGAAGACATTCGCGAGGACTACCAGTAAGAGGTCAAAGAACTTGGAGTAATGGGTGAACTGCTTTCAAATTAAATAATTATTTAAAAGATATAAAAGTAAAAAAGGGTAGGAAAATCTACGGTAATTTACCGCCTATAGAAATATATACAGCACAATTAGCTGAGCAAGTTAATTTTATTTGAAAAAACCAATGATATTATGAGTGATTTGAATCTAAATATGCACGACTAAGCTCTAAAGCGCATAAAAATGTGTTAAAAATTGATTTGTATTCTATGGCAAAAGGGAATATTATGACTCCTATCAAATTTAAAAGACTTTCTAAAAAAAAACAACAAGCACATAATAAAAATCATTTCTCTTTAGGGTTTGATCGTGGTTTTACAAGACTCTTATTAAGAGATTTATTTGAACTTAGATCATTAGGTAAAAAAACAAGCAAATTTTCACCAGTTATATTGCACAAAACAGATAATTTAGCTAAAAAAAAAGCTAAAAAAAAAAAAAAAGACGAAATAAAAAAAAAAAAATTAAAAAAAAAAAAAACAAAAAAAAAAAAAAAAGTCGATATAAAAGCTAAAAAAGCCGCCCATATAACTAAAAAAAAATCTAAAAAATCAGCTTGAGATTAGTTTTATACTATATTAAAAAGTTTAAAATCTTCTAAAAAAAATTTATTATTAAAAATTACATTTTCAGTTAAAGAAAGTATATTAAACTTGTTACTTTTTTTTTTTAAAACATATACAAAAATATACAATAAATATTTAATAAACTACTGTAAGCTTGAATGTAATAAACAAGTGTTGGTAGGTCTTATAGACGATAATAGATATACTTGGTTAAATAAATTTAGCAATTCTATAGGTTATTACAATATAAAAAAAAATAGACTAACAACAACAAGTATTACTAACTTTTATATATCAACTGATTTTAACTTTTTCTCAAAAAAAGAATTGTATAGATATAAACTAGCATATAAACTAAATTTCGCTTTTCTTAAAAAAAGAAACAGTATTAATAGGTGAGTATTATTTAGATTAGGTTCAAGAGGTTGGAAAAAATTACCATGACATAGACGCGGGTGGTTGCAAAAATCAAAAAGTGTATTATCTTTTTTTGGTAGAAAGAAAACCCCATTCTTAAAAGTTAATTCTAAAAGAGCTAGAAATCAACCAAAAGATTTTAACATTAAAAGTAGATTTATAAGGGTTTTTTATGAAAATAGAAATATCTTAAGACAAATTTATAATAAAAAAAGATTTACCCAGAGAAGATTTAATAGGTTTTTTAGTAGTTTTTCAAAAAAAGATTACGTAACCATGTTAAATCATTTAGAGTTTTCAATAAAAAACATATTAATAAGAAGTAAGTTTTTTTTTTTAGAATCACAAATAAATGAGGCAATACATATGGGTTTGATTTTTTTAAATGGTCACGGTGTTAATAAGATTACAAAAATGCTAAAGGTTGGTGATGTATTACAAATTATCATATCAAAATTTTTTTTTTTAAATTATAGAACTATTTTTAGCGAAATAACTAAATTCAAAAAATATTTATACTATAAAATTTGGATAATGACTAGAAATTTAAACAACATTTTTAAACAAAAACCTACCTATGTAACAAGTAAGGTGTCGGTGCTAATTAATTATTACTTTGATGTACCACGCTTCTTAGAAGTAGAATATAGTACCTTATCTATAGTTGTAATAAATAAACCACTTTTTTTTAAAGATTACATGTATATAAATAGGTTTTTTGTTAATGGTTATCTTATGAGACTTTATACCTGAAAATATATAAGTTAATGGGCGTTTTTTTTTTTTTATAATCAGTGTGGATCTTAGGAGTCGATACATCGGTTCTTATTATAAGTGATAACACCTCAAGTAACCAATTTTATTATCTAGATTTATGTACCAATTGTATTTATCATGGTGTAGATTGAATATACACCTTTGTAGAGGATCTTAACCCTTATGACATTAAAGTTTGGTATTTTTGATTTTTAAATTTAATATTTCAGGAATCTTTTAGTTTATTTGTAAATTCCTACTGGTATCTACTGTTGGATACATCTGATTTACAGTTTGCTGTATCAGTTTACTTAGATATGTTTTTAGAGGCTTTAAATAATAAAACAATATTTAATGATGATTGATTTAAAAGTTATTTATCATCTGTAGATACTAACTCCACACTGTATTATTATCCTGAATTATTGAATATTAATAATTCTGTTTTTTATGATTTGTTATTTAGTTATACTACTTACGAAAGAGTTGTTATAGAATATTTACTAAATTCTGAAAACCTACTGACATCTGTTATGTTATTTCCTCAATATATATTGTTTATATTATTATTAACAGTTTTGTTTGTGTTATATTTTCAATTTTTTACTACAGGGTCTAAAGAAGAGTCCTTAATAGATCAAGACTATCTGACCTCCTCAAACTTGTTGGAAGCTGAAGAAGAAATATCAGCGCTGGATGATGTTTTAGGTGCTTTAATTGTGTTTGTTTATGTTTTTTTTTGATTTTTTTATATATATATATGGTCTGCTACCAGTTACAAACCAGAGTTAATCCTAGCAGTAGCGTTGGCGCCTTTTATATATATAATAATATTTTTAATACCATTAAATTTACTGTATGACTTTGGAACTTATTTCAGTGCTTATTTGAGAGGTTCTGCTTCTACACCAAACATGTTATTTGAAATTATGTATGATTACATAGCTATTTTTGCTTTGTTTATAAGACTTTTTGTTCAAGGTGTTAGATTATTACTTATGCTATTTGTTTATGCTTCATTACACGATTATGTTTTGTACTGGAGTTGGCACTCAAAATTCTGGCTTTACGGGAGTTACGATATTTGAAAGGATATAAGTATTCTTGAATTTACATATGATTCTATATCCTACTTTGTTATGAAACTGCCAAGTTATGCTATATACTGAGTTTATGAGCTTGCTCATACTTTTTTTGTTATAACAGGTCAATTTATAGCTTTTTTTGCGATGGTTTTTTGGCTTTTCTTTTATCTTTACACGTTTTTTAATTATGAGCCTCATGAGGAATATATGTGGTTTTTAAGGAGACACCATACATACAGGATTTTTTTAGAAAAAATCAAGTTTTTACTAAATATATAAGACCCTGTAAAATTAATTTAATGTTGAAGACATTTTTAATAACATTTGATTTCAGCAGGTTTTGTCAGTCGGGTTTTTACTTTGATTTTTTTTATAAAAAAGTTTGTGAAGTTTTTATTAGAAACGTTTTTGTCTATGCATCTCAGTTTTTAGGTGAAAAATATATGATTGAGGTGTTAACTAAGAAAATATTTGATGGTTTAGTGTTTAATGCAAATAAAATTGTAGGTTTAAAAAAATTAAATTATTCAATTTTTTTTATGAGTACAATTACTTTTTTTTCGTATGGGTTGGTTTTAATCAACTTATTGTTTGTATTGTTATAGTGGGTTACATTGATATTTTATTAATTTTAACCACAACCATTGATTTAATGACAATAGTTGATATAAAATTTTTGGTAGATACGAACACTTTTACACATTATATAAACGTGTATTAACACTCATATGGCGGAATTGGTAGACGCGTGGGGCTTAAAACCTCATCCTTAAGGGTACAGGTTCAAGTCCTGTTATGAGTAAAAAACAAGAGGTGATGACTGAGCGGTTAAGGTGGTAAGCTGTAAACTTACTGGGTTTCCCACGATTGGTTCGACTCCAATTCACCTCCTATACTATAATTTGGTTTTTATACTTAAAACAAATACTAATTATACACTTTTAAACATTTTAAAATTTCTTAAACTAAACAATTGTGTTTTAAAAAACTTTCAATTTTTATATATGTTAGAAAAAACCTCCATACTACAGACTACAAAATTTAACCCTAAAATTATGGAAAATAATTTTTATTTTTATAGTAATTTTGTATATGATACTAAAATTATAAATTTTAAATATTTTGATTATACAATTGATTCGGGCAAATTTATTTTTAAAAAGTCTTTTTTTAATAATAAATTTGCATTTTATATTTTTAAAAAATCTTTTAATGTTATTTCGGAAATTGTATTTAAGGGTTTAAAAGTTTTGATACTCGCTAAAAGCGAGCTTCTTAAAGAGTCTTTATATTTTTATAAATATGTTTTTGGTCTAAAAAGTTATACAAAAAACAATTGTATATTTAATATAAATACAATCAAATCAAATTCTTTTTTTTGAAAAAAAAAGATATTTAGCTTTAGTATTAAAAATAAAGTGGGGGGTTATATATTATTGGATAATATTTTTGTAACCAGTATGTTAGGTTTATCCAATTCTATCAGAAAAGTGGTAATAACATTTGTTTCACCTGGTTATTATAATCAAGCATTAAGTTATTTTATGTTTGTAGAAATTTCAAATTATTTAATAAGGTATCTATTTGTTTCTCATGTATGCGCTGTTTATTATATATATTTAAATAACAAAAGTTACTTACTAAGAACAATCTTTTTTAAAAAAGTAACATTACAGAAATTGTTTAGTTAGTTGTAATATATGTAAACATAATAAATTTAAACACTACTAGTTTATGTTATGATTTAGCTTTGTATATTAATATATTACTAGTATGTATGTTTTTAAGTTTAATGATTCTAACAAAATATTTACCCGTTTATTAAATTAGGTTTGGTTCTATATTTCTTTTTTATTCAAACATTTATAAAATCCTTTTTTATGTTTTTTTTTACATATAAAATTTGAATAGTTAATTAAATATTTTTGTAGGTATTGTTACCTAAACATTTTTGTAGGTGTTATTGTAACTTGCATCTTAGTTTATATAAATATACAGTACGCAACTATAGGTTTTTGTACAGATAGTTTGGTTGATATGCTAATTACAGATTCTCACACAATAACCAAATCTACTGCAGAAATATTAACAAAAGCGGAACATTTGGAAAATATAACCGATTCAATAAAAAACAAGTAAAGACTGGCATTAAGTATAATTAAACAACATAGAAAAGGATGTTTAATATTAAATTTTAACATAAGTAACATTTTTGATAATAAGTTATATATTTGTTTGTTAACTAAAAACCTAATAAATATATACATAAGATTAATAGAATTAAGCCCCAGAAATTTTGAATTAAATAAATATTATTTACTTAACTGTTTGTTAGGGCTTTATTTAATATGGCTTGATTCTATTGAAACTGCATTAAATGGATGCCTAAGGTTCAGGGGTCTTACGTAGATTAATATACGATATCTGTTAGAAAATTATAGTTTGTTATAACAAATTATTTAAGATTAACAGGTTTATTTTATTACTGCTTAGCGAAGTAAATCATTATAGTAGCTAGGCTAAATAAAATCAATTGAAAAATAATAGCGGTGAGCAATCGTTTAGTTTTAGTATTTTTAAAATCAACTAAAAACTTGGAATAGTTTGCTAAAAAAGGTGAAAGCCCTGTCGTTGATTAAATCTTAGTTTTATATAACGTCGGCTACCAGGTGGTGCCGGTCGCTTCATACGCGACTTACGCGGGTTCGATTCCCGGAGCTGGCTTTAGTAATTAAATTGTTTATTGTTTTTAAAAATCTAAGGTTTGATTTGTTAAACAACAAGAGACGGCATTTCGTATAATACTTTATTATTTAATAATTACTAAAAATTTTTAGTGAAAAAAGAATTTTAATGTTTTTTTATTTTAAACCCAAAACCTTTATTGATATTATATTATACTACGTGTTTAACTATTAAAAAATAAGACTAAATATAAGGTGGTTAAGTTTTAAGGTGCTAGCAGGTCTATGTGTTTCCTACTTGTTTATGCGGCTTACTGGTATAACAAGTTTAGTTTCTTTTACTCTGCATTTTTGCAACAATGCTTAATTATTAAGTCAGCCAAGTAATAGAAAATCACTATAAAGTGTGTTAAGGGACTTAAAACAAGTTATGAAAAGTTTTAAGTCATTTATGATATTTTTAAATATGCTTGTAATTACTTTTGTTTATGTGGTTTTACTACGTAGCTTTAATAATGTTGCTAGTCTTGTTACAAATATTATACTACGTGTTTAACTATTAAAAAATAAGACTAAATATAAGGTGGTTAAGTTTTAAGGTGCTAGCAGGTCTATGTGTTTCCTACTTGTTTATGCGGCTTACTGGTATAACAAGTTTAGTTT
>Ga0209208_10000758_pt1 | contig 43671 bp, 31 predicted proteins | sample S1TSphfallax_3_FD_187694 | JGI IMG/M metagenome (GOLD analysis project Ga0209208, IMG submission 187694) | Host-associated microbial communities from peat moss isolated from Minnesota, USA - S1T2_Fd - Sphagnum fallax MG (SPAdes) (version 2) | ecosystem: Host-associated > Plants > Peat moss >...
CTTTCACGTGTTAGAAGCTTGCACTCTCCCTCTAAAACCAAGGCCTTTGGTCGTTTACTTTCTTATTTTCATCATTGCACACCTTAAACCTAAATGCACATCTATTCACCACACATTCATACTTTATTTTTAAATATGACATGAGAATTTATCACTCATCACAATTTACATTGGCTTTTACTAAAGTTAAATTTGTGAAAATGGTTGTTAGGAACCAATGTTGAAGTTCATGATCAAGATTGATTGATAATTTTAGGAAGCAAATTGTGATCACATCATCATGATATATTTCATGTAAACCTTTGAAGATCCTAATGCATTATTCTCAACTTCAAGATTACGATTTTGGTAAGAACACCAAAATCTTACAAAAATCCCTTTCAATTGTCCATTATCATGTAAACCTTCCTTCTTCTCCATTTCCCTAGTTAAGTATCTACTTGTCGAACTTGGTAAGTATTATAGGTGAGTTAAGTAGGGGATGTAATTGGTTATTAGGGACCTTGATTCAATTCTCATGAATGAGAGGATGTTCAATTCTCATTAGGACCTTCGATTCTTAAATTGGTTCTTAAACTGATTCTCACAATGAAAATCGATTGGTCTCTCTAAAAATAAGATAACCCACCCAGCATTGGTTTCAACTGGCCATTAGAGTCTGTTGGATGGATGAATATTGAACAACAGATTTTGTGTTAGAATACCAGCAACATCCATTTGGCGCTCTCTCTCTTTCTCTCTCTCTTCCTTTCCGTCTCTCTCTCTCTCTCTCCATCACCATGACGCACGCTCTTACCACAAAGCCACCGCATGTGGTCTTCTCAGGGCTGGCTCTTTCCTCGCTTTCTCTCGGCCTCAGTCCAGTCTCTTTTTCACCTGGAGCTAGGGTGTGAGGGATTGAAGAACCTGGGCAATGGGCAGCATGATGATCAGCACGCCAGGCCTTATTCAACCGTTGTAGACTGGGTTTGAGAACGTAGGAAGGATTTTTTTGCCAACAGAATCGACATAGCAGTAGCTTATGAGCTTTATGTTGTTGTGGATCGGAATTGTGGAAGAGAAACGGTTTCATTGAAGAAGACTTATTAATAGGAAAAGATTGGTAGATGCCGGGTGTCATGAGGTCGTTGCAACAGCAAGCAGAAATGGGTGAATTGGAATTTGTACATGAGGGTGAAGATCGAGGTTTTCTGAGAAGCAGTGTTGTAGCTGGTCATGGTTTGATGAGGACGAGGAGGAGATCTCTGAATGGGTCTGGTGTAATTCTTTGCCGGCTTCAGTCTGCTGATGGGAGACAGGTACTGCTGCTTTTGTTTTCTTTGCTAAATTTGGCGCTGATGATGATGATGATGCATGGAGCTGGTGCCCAACAAGCCTACAACGATGTCAATGGCTACACTTGTAGTAGTACTGCGCTGCAATCCCAGAGTTGCACTTCCTATACTTTGTACCGGACACAGAGCAGCAAAGAAACTCTCACGAGTGTTAGCACTCTTTTCAACACAAGTGCAAGCGTAATTACCACCACTAGTAGCTTGAAGGTCACCTCCAACGACACTTATTTGCCTTCCGGGACACCTCTTTACATTCCTCTTGCTTGCAACTGTGTGCATAGAAGAAGCTACCAAGGAAATGAGAGTAGAACCACCTATGAAGCAACCGTCTCTTGGCATATCGTCAGAGGCAATACCTTCTGGATCATTGCAAATGAATACTATGCAGGCTTGACGACTTATCAAGCCATAGAAGCTGCCAATCCCACTCAAGTACCCACTGATCTCCACATTCATAGCTACAGTACCATTCCCTTGAGGTGCGCATGCCCTTCAGCCACACAGCTTGGAATTGCCAAATTCCTCCTTTCTTTTGTTCTCTTCCCGGCCGAGACAAGCCTGGCAGTTGTGAGTTCCTATTTCAATATCTCCATCGCCGACTTGGAAGCAGCAAACCAAGTGAATGCCAGTACAACCCTACAACCCTTTTCCACTTTGCTTGTCCCTCTCCTCAAACTCCCTCCTCTGTCTTCAATTCCCTTTGTTCACGCACCTTCTTCAGTCCCAGGCTCTGCATCTCCTAAGTCAGCCGCGGGGTTTCCTAGTTCTCTTTCACCTTCATCCACAAGTTCATCAAACAAGAACTTGTATATTGGGGTTGGCATAGGCATTGGATTAGGGTTTTTCCTGGCATCAATGTTGGGGATTTTTCTGTTGCTTGTCTGCTTGAGGAAGAAGAAGAAGATGAAGAAGATGGATCCTGGATATGTTGCAAAGTACACTTTGGGATTTGAAACTGTCAAGAACATCAGTGCGACAAAAGATAGTGGTGGTGATGGTGACAGCACAGAGTACAATGCTTTGCTGGCTGAGAAGGTGTCAGATGTGGTGGGATCTGACAAGCCCATGGTCTTCTCATATGAGGAACTTCGAGAGGCAACTATGAATTTCAGTGATGCCAAGAGGATTCGAGGGTCTGTGTTCTTGGGCAAGTTGCGAGGGATGTTGGTTGCAATCAAGCAGATGAAGGGTAACAATATGGCACAGGAGCTCAAGATTCTTACAAAAGTCCACCACAGCAATCTGGTACACAACATTTTTGCACTTTCTTCCAGGCTCATCTTCTTCACATTTGTAAATTGAATCTCTCCTGTTGGCTCATCTTCTTCAAGATGTGCTTTCTGCTGTCTTTTCAACTCACAATTCTTAGACTCCCTGTTTCTCAATTTGGATTTGGACATTTTGGGTACTGATTTCTTTCCAACAAGACCTCGCTATTCTTCTCTTGGTGTTTCTCACTCTGGATTTGAATATTTTGGATACTGATTTTCTTTCCAAAAGGTCAAATTTCTTCTCCTGGTGTTACTCACTTTGGATTTAAACATTTTGGGGTACCAATTTACTTTCACAGAACATGATGCTTATCCATTAGATTACATGCCAACAGAGCTAGGGATGAAAGAGCTGAGGACAATCACATAATTCTCTGTTTTGGAATCATCCTTTCTACACTGAGTAAAGTGAGGACCCAAGATCCTTTGAACGCTGACAGCATGTGAAAGACCTTTTACCATAATTAGAACCAACCTGTTTAGTAAGGATTTCCTGCAACATGATAGTAAGAAACATATTTCCTTCCACATTATTTGTTCCAGCCTGATCAACAACTTTTTGGATTTTGGCTGTGCTTAGAAGCTTCATCCGTTTCAGAGTGGCAAAATTCTTTGTGAATCTGTGCTTTGGGATATTGAAGCTATAAGACCGGGATATTTTCCTCCTCTAATGTCAAGGTGAATGGACATGGTTTGCTTTGTAGGTGAGGCTGGTTGGGATGTGTGTAAGCAGTTCAGAGCATCTGTACTTGGTACTTGAGTATGCAGAGAATGGATCTCTCAGCGATTGCTTGCACAATTATAAAGAGACAGAGTTGACAGCAAGCTTCTCCCAAAGTGTTGCATTCTTGCCCTGGACGAGGAGAATCCAAATAGCATTGGATGTTGCATCTGGCCTTGACTATATCCACAATTACACTAATCCAAGCTTTGTGCATAAAGATGTGAAAAGCAGCAACATACTGCTCGATAGACAGTTTCGAGCAAAAGTAGCAAACTTTGGGATGGCAAAGTCTGCAAATGGCTCAGGAGGAGGAGGAGCTGGGGTGATGATGCTAACCAAGCACATTGTGGGGACACCTGGTTATACAGCTCCTGAGTATTTCAAGCATGGGCTGGTTACGCCCAAAGCTGATGTGTTCGCATTTGGTGTAGTCCTGTTGGAGATTCTCTCAGGCCAGGAGGCAATAGTGAGGCCAGCAGATGGAAATGTGAAAGAAAGGGCACTTTCATCTCTCATTGGGGACATTCTAGAAGGTGACAATTATAAGGAGAAGCTTCAAGCTTGGATTGACCCATTGTTACTAAATTTGTACCCACTTGATATCGCCTCCAATTTTGCAAACTTGGCAAAGACATGTGTGGATTCAGATATGTCATTACGGCCCAACATGAAAGAGATCACTTATGCACTCTCCAAAATGTTGGCATCATCCTTGGAATGGGAGTCTTCTGCAAGATTGGGAAGTAGGGGAGACATGCATAGCTTTCTAATTGAGGGTAGGTGATCCTTCCCACATCTGTAGTTTGTTAGGTGGGTTTGTTAATCATGCAAACAAGTAGAACCTACTACTACCTCAGCCATTTGGATGACACAGGAGTTGTGATTGTAAATTTGTTGGAACAGACAGGGTTGTACAAATAGTAAAGACTCAAATTGTCAAAGATAAAGTTCTTGCTGGATTCTCAATAGTTATTCCTGGACTTCCTCAATATTCACCTCCTCACATCAATCACTTTTGCTCCAGATGATTTCAAGAAACAATCCAGTGTAGCTCATTTGCTGGGTTGCACATGCAGTTTTCTCCATTTGTGCTATTTTTCGCCAACATCCACAAAAGCTTTGGAGGGAAAAGCATTCACTGACATGCACCATACCATTAAGCAAAAACAAAGATCTCGATCTGCACTCAAATTTCAATTGAGTGACAAGCTTGGCATAGCAAACCCTACAGCTCTTTTAGGGTTTGAAAACCTAATTTAACATGTTAAAAGAAGGTTGAAAGTGTTGGATATCATCATTTCTGAAGTCAATTTTACATCTTTATACATTTGTGCATGTTTCTAAGATATTATGATTATATTTCAACATGTGATAAGTTTTGGCAAAGGATGTTCAACTCCATATTTGTGAAACTACAACTTCAAGTGTAACCTATTAAGAACAGGCCAAAGCTCAAGGAAAGATGATTTAATTTTTGACAACTTGTGTGATCCTAAGGTTCAGTGGAGAGCTCTCAACAAACTTTGCCTTGTATTTTATTCTCTCATCTTTTGGTTTTGGATTTTCAGAAACCTAAACCTCTTTTAGAAGGGCTTTAGGATGAAAATATGTTCAAAAGTTAAATCAATACAACCATTGTCCAAAAAATTGTGAAAGCTATAGCAACTTTGAAAGTTATGGAAGTTCACTACTTGGTTCCAATTAACACTAAAGTTGGGAATTTTAAGGTTGGAGAGTTTTAAGGTCTATTTGAAATTGTTTTCTTTAATCAGCCTTGACTCCCAGTGTAAAGCCCTTGGGGCTGATTTCAGTGATTGAACCAATAAGAGTGCTCGATTTCCATAAAACATTGGCCCTGACTCCTAGTGTAAATTGAGCCTAAGCGTAGGGATGGTAATAGGTAGGGTGTTCTTTGCAAGAGGTATTAGCCCAGGCCAAAAATGGTGACGAACTCTTTTGGAAAGAGAAATTTCATGCAGCCAATGGGAAGGCCCAAGTATGCACTCAAGGTGCCTTGCTATTTTTCCTTTTAAGCTTGGGGGGGAGGGAGAAAGGATTTTTTTTCATTTATCACTGGTTCCCAATGTGTTCCCACTATGTTCCCTTCAAGTTCCCAATGGGTTCCCATCAGGTTTTCAATACGTTCACCAAGCTCTCAATGTGTTCCTTGACATATTCTCCATAGCACCTCACTTTTATGATTTATCCCATATGCTTTGACAAATATTCTCATCCTTTCACTTGTATAGGTGGGCCAAATGGGGATGACCCCATTCTTCAAAATAGAACCTTCTGGTTTGAGGAGCCTCCATAGTTTCATTTTTTGAGTAATGGGCCAACCAAATTGGCTCGTTGCACCTAAATAAAAAAAATTAAAAATAATAATAAATTAATTTTAAAAATTGAACATGGGAGGCACCTCGTGTAATTATTAAAGGTAGGGTCAAAGGATGAGATTTTGCAGGTTACAAGTGACCTGACCCTACTAAGAAGTCTAAAGGGGCCACTGAGGCAGATTCAGCAGAAATGCATGATTTTATGGGAGATTCTTTCTTGCCTTGGACATTAAAGAGCGGGCCAGGTAAGGCCCATTCCGGCTTCTAACGAGTCCAAAAGAGCTTGAGACTGGCTGGCTCCTACCGTGCCCATCACTAGTTAATGGAGTCATGACTCATCAGGCTTCTAACAAGTCCAAAGGAGCCTTGAGTCTGGGTGGCTCCTACCGTGCCCATCACTAGTTAATGGAGTCATCAATCTTTGAGGACGGTTTTACAGAGTTTTTCCAAAAAAAGAAGGATTTCCTTTTCGATTCTCCCTCAAACAACAACGCCATGGAACAATCGGTATCCGAATCCATGTAATTTATTTTGCGCGAATTGTTCAGTCGGTGCCAATGCAAGTGTGAATTTATTTCCACACGCGTGTGTACATTCGCATTTGCCACTCGCAAGACCTTCTTGTTCCATGGCTTGCTTCCGCGATGTTTCGGTTGGAACACAAAAGTCTTCACCATTTAAACGCCGGCACTTAATCACAGGGAGTGGTGATGCTGCAGCATTTGAGGCCAATTTGGAGAAGAATCGGTATGTGGGTGTATTGTTGTTGGGGAGGGGGGTTTTGCTTACAATGCATCCACACCTTGACCAGAGCTTTGATGGTGTTTTCGTCTTGTGCTTACTTAGTTGGGATTGTGAAAGTAGTTTTACACTTTGGAGAAGCCTGGGAGATGTGGTTGTGTTTTTAAGGAGCTCAAGAAGAGGACTAGTACTGTCTAATTGGATTAAGTAAGGAGTGTCTGAGATCATTGAAGAAACTTAGGAGAACAGCGGCCATTTTATTTAACCTCGTTGCAACTACAAGCCAGCAACGTTCCAAATGGATTTCAGACAAGGGGGGAATCGGCATTTGTTGAGAAGAGGAGAAGATGCTTCTTGTGAATCCAGGAGTTTGCTCCAATACTACAACGATAGTAGCTGTAGTATTCGTTGTGGGCTTCGCTTTCATGGGATGCAGGCCTTGTTTTGGATTTTGTTGGTCCTCTCCGTAATGTACGTCTTGATGCAAGGAGGTAGTAGTGCCCAACAAGCGTACAACAATGCCAGTGGCTACACCTGCCCAGCAAACAACAGCAGCAGCAGCTCGTGTAGCGCAACCATCTTGTACAGGACGCAGACCCTGAACGAAAAGTTGACGAATGTGGCTACTCTCTTCAACGCAACTGTGAAAGCAATTGCAAATTTGAGTAATATAAAAGAGTTCTCAGGTTCTTTGGCCTTTGCAACACCTCTTTATATCCCAATTACTTGCAGGTGCCTGAACGGAACATACCAAGCACCTGTCTCTAGGTTGATAACCAACGGTGATACATTCTTTACCATTGCGAATGAATATGAGGGTTTGACCACAGTTCAAGCCATACAAGCTGCAAATCCCAATCAAGTGTCTACTAATCTCATGATTGGTACCAACATTACAATACCATTGCGATGTGCATGCCCAGCAGCTTCAGCAGCACAGCAACAAACAGATCATGAAATTACTAACTTCTTCCTCACTTTTGTAGTTTTCCCAGGCGAGACTCTAGATGTTGTAAGTTCCTATTCTAATGTCTGCATCCCAGATTTAGAAGCAGCAAACAAAGTTAATGCTCACACAACCCTTGAAACCCATACTACTTTCCTCGTTCCTCTTGCCAACCTCCCTCCTCTATCTTCAATCAATTTCAAAACACCCCACCGTCTTCTAGGCAGTAATAAAGACACCCCATCTCCTGCCCCTTCTCCTACTCCTGTTAAACCACCTGCCCCTTCTCCTACTCCTGTTAAACCACCTTCCCCTTCTCCTACTCCTGTTAAACCACCTTCCCCTTCTCCTACTCATGTTAAACCACCTGCCCCTTCTCCTACTCCTGTTAAACCACCTGCCCCTTCTCCTACTCCTGTTGCATCACCTGCCCCTTCTCCTACTCCTGTTGCATCACCTGCCCCTTCTCCTACTCCTGTTGCTGCACCAGGAGTTCCACCAGGGAGTGCATCCTCAGACAGAAGATTTTACATTGGGCTTGGTATAGGCATAAGTACCACTTTGGTGGCGGTATCTCTGTTATTAATTTTTCTGGTACTGGCCTGTAAAAAGAAGTGGGATCCTAAAAATGGACGTGGAGTTCCTGAGTTGGAATCGGAGATTGGTGAGATGCTGACAAATAATAGGGGTGACACCATGGTGTCATCAGATGGCTTCCAAAAAGATGTTGTGTTGGCAAGGATGTCAGACATGGTGGGATCTGGCAAGCCCCTGGTTTTCTCATATGAAGAACTTCAGGAGGCAACCATGAATTTCAGTGATAGCAAGAGGATTCAAGGGTCTGTGTTCTGGGGCAAGGTGCGAGGAAAGTTGGTTGGAATCAAGCAGATGAAGGGGAGCATGACAGAGTCTGAGCTCAAGATTCTAACACAAGTCCAGCATGCCAATCTGGTAACAATCTCAATCGCATGCTCTAAAGTTCATGTCTTCAAGTTGTATTGTAAGCTGTCCATTCAAACCAACCTTGCTTAGAAGGACTCCTGAAGATAAATTTGGAAGGAAAAGATTTCCTCCCACACTTACACCATGTATTATCACAAGTTTTCTACAATTCTTCAAGCTTCTCGTGTGTTTAGAAGCTTCATTTGTTTTACAGTGTTAGAATCATTACAGATATGTACTTCACAGCCTTCATACATTTCAAGACTCTTGTTTTTTCAATGTCTAAACATCAAGATCATCTTTGTGTGGAAATGCTTTTGTAGGTGAAGCTGGTCGGGATTTGCCAAAACAACACAGAGTATCTGTACTTAGTATATGAATATGCAGAGAATGGATCTCTCAGTGATTGCCTGCACAATAAGAGTGTCAACCCAAGAACAAACTTTCTGCGAAGTGGTGCAATATTTCTGCCCTGGACGACAAGAATTCACATAGCCTTGGATGTTGCATCCAGCCTTGACTATATCCACAATTACACTAATCCAAGCTTTGTGCATCGAGATGTGAAAAGCAGCAACATATTGTTAGATGGAAACTTTCGAGCAAAACTAAGAACCTTCAGGATGGCAAAGTCTGCAAATGGCTCAAGAACTAGACTGACACTAACCAAGGATATTGTGGGGACAAAGGGTTACATGGCTCCTGAGTATCTTGAGCATGGTTTGGTTACACCCAAAGCTGATGTCTTTGCATTTGGTGTAGTTCTGTTGGAGATTCTTTCAGGCAAGGAGGCAATGATGAGGCTAGTGGAAGGCGTTGAAAATGGAGCAGGGAAAGCAAGGGAAGCAAGGCCACTCTCATCTCAAATTGATGAGGTCCTTGAAGGTGACAATTTTAAGGAGAAGCTTCAAGCTTGGATGGACCCACTCTTGCAAAATGCTTACCCACTAGACACAGCCTGTAGTGTGGCAAACTTGGCAAGGAACTGCTTAATTGCTGTTCCAGAACTACGACCCAATATGAAAGACATAAATTATGCACTCTCCAAAATATTGGTGTCATCCTTAAAATGGGAGTCTTCTGTACTATATGGAACTAGAGACAGGACTGATATTTCAGTAGTGGCTATGTGATCACTCCACCTATATAATAGGTTCTTATGTGTTTGTGAACACTAAAATATATACTTTGTTACGGGTTTGGTAGTCATGCAAACGAATCATCAGTTTAGCACAAATTTGCTTCATAATATTTACAGGAGTCAAAAGTCTAAATAGTAGATTGAAGAGCATTGCAAGAAAGCTATGTTGCTCACTGTTGTAATGAAGATGAAAGAAATGTAAGTGTTTTGCAAATTGCTTGTTTTGTGCTCATGGGAATGAAAGACTTGGACCTTGTTGGGAATCATTTGAGAATTTTTCTTGAGTGCATGTAGTATCATGCTACCAGTGGATACCCATGCAATCTCCGAAACGCTACCTGGCCTCAACAATTGCACTGTACCCACTTACTTGTGCATTTCTAGGTTTACAGTGGTACTCAGATAGCAAACCCTTGACACTAATGCAGTACAGGCAATTCCTCACAAATGGCATCAATCCCACTGATGGGGTTGCAATTTGATACCTCAGACCAACATAACACTAGGTGTCTCACATCCCATACATAAAATTATGCCACCAGAGCTTCACACAGACAGAAGTGGAAACAGAGTTTCACAGATGCTCTCTTTCATAAATTTGGTTTCCCATGTTCATCATGTCTTCTCAAGAACGTCAGATTCATGCTCAAGCAAGGGCTTCATCACTACAAGTAAACATAATGCTCTTGTGGTCACTCAAATTGAACTCAATTACATCGGATAAAATTGGGGCACCCCATCACTCAGGTAACAACAGTGTATTTGGTTCCCAAGTTCTGAAAGCAACTTGGAAGCTCAGTACAGATAGGGATATCCCTAATGTGCTTGTTTGATGCTCATATGTTGGGACAAAAATATGCTCCCCTGAACATCCTGCAAAAAGAGGGTTTCAAATCTTTAAGATTGCATTTTGATGTCCATCATTCACTAAACATGATCACTGGTGGGATCTAGTTCTTGCTGTTGTTCTAAATTTGCATGCAAGGGGAGGGGGCAGAGTTTACACATTCTGGATGCCAAAATCTTCAACTGGCTGCCTTGGAGGAGGGTGCCCAGGCTGAAATGGGGGAGGTGGGTATTGTTGGTATGCATGAGGTCGTCCCCTATGTGGTCCATATCAAGGAGCCTGAAAGTATTGCTGCTGAAACTGAGGCAGTGGTGGTCCTTCATGTGAGAACTCACAAGGAGGAGGAGTGGGACAAGGAGGCCCATGGATGGCCGACCATACTGCACAGGCTGGACTGGTTGACCTGGTTCTGAACCACCAGCTTGATCTGAGTTAGCACTTGATTCTTGCCCTGGAGCCACTCCACTCAGTTGGAGGTGGGGGTGGGAGATAAGTTGTAGTTTAAAGGAGCTTGATCTTGACTGACTAAATTTGGTTGCTGGTGTTGCTGCTGAGAGGTGACAGATTGAGGAAGTATACCTCTGTGAGATAGAATCCCCCCACCTGGATTGGATTCCTAGGCCTCCTCCCCATCAGCTATGCCCTCCAATTCAGACTTGAGGACCTGGGGTCTTCCCCGCATAAGTTATAATCTCAGGCCTTTAATAACCAGCTTGTTTGCCAGATTATCAGCAACCCTTTCTGAACCCTCTTGGCTTGTGTAGGTTGCAAAAGCACAAGCGGATTGTGGCACCGTCTGACTAGACTCAATCTCACCATACCCATAGAACTGGTCTTTAAGATCCTCTTCTGAGACCCTGTCATCAAGCCCCCCTACATACAGTGTCCTGATATTATGTCCTCCAGGGACACAAGAGAAAGCATTTCACCAGTCTTTCTCAGCAGCTTTGCTGCAACAGGGTCTTTCACTCTGAAACATACAAAAACGACCCATTAGCACCAGCTAGAATTCTTTTGGAGAAATTGTGAAATACTTATCAATTACAGTGATATGATGATCCAAAAGAACCCTACAAGCCACAACCTCATTACCATTCAAGGGCGACATAAGCTGATCAATAGCCAACTTCAGCATGGACACCCACTAAATCCTGCAAACTACAAGGATGTCAACAACCCCTGAACCTGTGATACATCCCCTGGAGTCATACAACACAACTACCCAAACAGAGGCTCTTAGGGCCACAATAAGAAAATGAGATTTGAAGATCACTTTCCCAACTAGCAACGGGAGTTTCTGACAACCAAATATCAGAAATCAACCAGATCCAAGAAAGACTAACTATAATAGCATACTCAAGCATAGACAACTCAAGCATTCAAAATTATCTTCAACAGTCACTTGGCATAGAAGTAGACAACCAAAAGAGTCCTAGGCTTGTTCACTGAACTCCTGCAACACAACCTATCAACAGTCTTTCAGATGGCCATGAGTGCAAACAGTAAGAACTAGGCACTAGAACCTTGCAAACAGGTTACAGAAGGTGCATTTCAAGGATGTTTTGTTGAGACACCTCCCCAGTGACAGACATTTCATGGCAAAACAGACACTCAGCTTCATGAGTGCAGTTACCTTGTACAATGAAACTGCAAATGTGAGAACAATTTCTTTTATAGAATGGTGTTGTCCATTGCAGCTTCAAGATCTTGTCAGTAGGCCAGGCCTTTCCATTCAATCCAATCCGGTTCTTGCCTGAAAGATTTCCAAATTGTCAGAAACCAGGCCAAGCAATTTGTATTTGTGCCTGTTAATGATGATTCACTTAACATGGGACAGCTGCCCCATATTTTTTGAGTTTGGTGTGAACAAGGTCACATGAGAAAACAGAGATCAGGCAACATTGTTGCAGTGACTGAAAGAGCACCTTGAAAGAATATGGCAACATAGAGAAAGGTCGATAAGGGTGGTGATAAGACCACACATGCCATAGTGGTGCAACCAGTGGTTACATAGCCCTCTACCCAGAAATGGAAGCAGAAGTGTCAAAAGAGGAAAAACACGAAACTTATTACTACTATGACTTCATGATGTACATTGCAAAATTGAATAAAAGCACTGGTATGAAGGAGTCTTGCGCCCAACCTATAATACCGTAATGCAGCATTGCTTCATCTAGACAAGGCACTTACAATTTAGAAATGAGAGGGGACATAAAAAGGAACAGTATCTTATGATTTTGCTGGTCTGCAAAATACTTGCAGTTGACACCACTCTTAGCAATTGCATCATTTGTGTTGACACCCAGGGCCATATCTCTCACTGGGACTGGACAGGAAGCCCATACTCAAGGCCAAAGTAAGCAGACCTGACACATTCTTTAGTTTGCTGCATGTCTGGTACACCTCTGATTTCTTGTGCCAAACATCTCACCAGGCCTCCATCCAAACACTGTGAAAGGATGTTGAATCTTGCATGGGAGCACAATTCAATGCACTATCAAAACAGACCACAAGACCAATGCAAACATGAGAGAGTTGTGTAGATCAATAGATGTGTAGCAGCAGGACACTTCCTCCCATCATGGAAGGCATGGTTGTTGCAAGAAGGTTTCATTGTGACCCTGCAGCAGTCCCCATCCAGTGCAGTTCCGTAGAATGAAGCAGGCTTTTGGAATGAGGGATGGAGAGGGCTGCGGTCATTCTGTGTCTGGATTGCCAGGAATTATTTCTGTTGTTGCTATGAGCATCATCTCTCCTCCACTTTCTTGTTCTTTTCCTTTACCAAGGAATGATCACCTTAAGCACAAGGGAGTTCAGCTGTACTTGTCTTGTTTACCACTATCATAACATATTCTTGTTCTTGGATCTGGGTCTTATCTTATTTACCACTATTACAACATCTGCTTGTGTTTGGATCTGGGTGGTTTTTCAGCAGGAACACGACAGGTTCACCTTCATTGAGCTGGAGCAGGGAGAGAAGGCAGAAGAGAACATTGTCATTGGTGAAAATCAGTCAGGTATGGATGGATTGTGCGATGCAGACTCCTGTACTAGTGTTCCAATATTTAGGGTTTGTGTCAGGGTGGTAAATAAAGTGGTCCACAATGGAGATTAGCTTCAATTATTCAGGGTTTGTGTGGGGTGGTAAAAGGCAATAGTGACCACATGTTTCATTAGTCAGCTCTTCAATAGAGGTGGTCCATGATGATAGGCTCAAGGCAGAAGTATGTTAAATGATGGCTATAAACTGGTTATGTCAGCCTTTTAGGGGTTAATACTGGTAGTTGGGACCTGGGAATTGGCATTGAGTTGTGCATCAGTTGTAAAACTTCAGCAATGTACTGCCATTTGTGTACTACCACATTAGAGCTAAATTGTACAGGAATGCAAAAAGGCAAACCAGAGAGTGAAGCTTTGAGTAGTAGGATGGAAGCACAACCGCAACTCCACATTAGCCTGCATCTTGCACCCTTCGAGCCAACCACCTAGAATATTCTATTAGTTGGAGTTCAGGGATGAGGGCCTAAAGCTTCACTTTGGGTATCTTCAAACCTTAGAGATAATGACATTATATGAAATCTGCTATTATTTATCCAAAGTTGCAATAGCTCTAGCAATAGACATTCAAACTGGTAGGCTACTGAGGCAGCATATTAAAGCAGCTGAGCTGGTTAAAGAAGAATGAAGAGAGAAATTTGAGAATGCATGCTGTGAGAGAAAGGGGGATTTTGCAATTGGGTATACAACTGCATTTTTCAGTTGTAACAACCATTTGCAACTTGTCGTGTTTTTATATTTTGAGTTGAACTGAATTGAATGAGTTGTATCAGTGGGCAGCAGACATGATGTGACATATACAGTGTGCCACTTGAACAACAATGTTGATGAAGTAAGTGCAAGTCTGGCTCTCTCATATGCTGCCCAAGTCTCTATGTGATCTTTCGGAAAGGTGCAGAGAGCATGAGGTGCGGATTGGAAAGGTACAGTGAACATGAGGTGTATGCCTGATGGTGAGAGGGTAGGGTGTGCTTCTGAAGCATTTGTGTCTTTCTTTCTGAACCATCATCACTCTGCCCCCATCTTTTTAGTTTTTATGGGTTCAAATCCTTGAGGATGATCAAGGACTCCCCATCCTAGAAGCTACAATTGACATTTTCTTCATAAATTTTGATTGTGGATGATCTGTGGCAGCTGCAATAGCTTAGAAGTATCTGCAATAGACTCTGACTGCTCATGCAAGCATGAAGCTCTCTTGCAGTGTGTCCACAACTTATCCCAACCCATCAGGTTGATAAACAAGTTAAATGAAATCAACCAGGAGAAGCTTGTAACACTTTGCAAGGCGAAAAAAGCAGGTGAAGTCTAGAATGTTGCAATTCTCAAGAGAGCAGTGCCAGAAACTTGAACAAAAGGAGCCAACTTATGGGAAGTAAATGATAGTGAGTATGCTCAAAGAAAGAACCAGATGGAAAACAGAGAGCATCAGCTTTATATTTCCTACTTAATTTCCTTCTAATGTCACAATTGCTGGATGTGGGACAGAAGAATCATTTGACAAACAAAGACACCAAACACTCACAACAAGAAGACTTCCTGCACAAAATTGAAGATGTTCTCAGGCTTTGCAAGTGTAGAGAGACTTCCATGCAGCAAGTAACTGTGCTCTTTTGCCACAATTTATTAAAAGGTACAGACAGGGGCAAAAACTATGTCCAAAAAGAATGAATTTGTCTGTTTGAATTGAATGTTTTCTTCTTTTTTTTGAGTTTCCAGTTTGAATCTAAGTACCACATGACTGTACAGGCGTAGTAGAATCAACAAAGTCCATCACTGCTAGCTCACTTGCAAGCAGCAAGCAGCTCTAGTTTGATAACAATGGCTGGTCCCTTTCTCGCTTCCTAACTTTGTAGATATGAACAACTTCCAGTTTCACCATCACTGTCTTAGTGCATGAAAGGAATTCTTTTGGAGAATCCTGGTGCAATTTCGCATCCAAGACTCGTCTGGAGGAATTGAAGGACTAGCGTAGAGTGCAAGTCTTGCTGCTAATGCTCATACATCTTTGCTGCAGCTTCCAATTGCAAGACTAAGTCGCACCTTAGAACACCTCCGGCGGAGATCCGCCATTACGTGCATCTGTACAACGCCCATGAATCCCAAAACAAGAGGAACGATGTGGAAGGAATCCACCTGCACAAAGATTCTCAAACAACAGCTTCATCGACAAGCGACCAGTCGTCCCAGCTGATTTCACTTCTGTCATCGTCCGAGAGTTCAATCCCTGACCAGCTATCCTCGCTGACCGGCAGACTAGCCTGCTTGCCAGCCGCTTCAATCTCGCTCTTGAAGCTCTCAAACTCATGCCTGAAAGCTTCAAAGTCGGGAAATTCAGCTTCCATATTCTCCTCGACGCTGCTGCTATCACTATCTACAGCCTGCTCTTCACCGGCATCTTCAATCCCAGGATCCTCAACGCCCGACTCCGCTGCACTCTGGTGCTCGTAGATCTTCTTCTCTTCATCATACTCACTCATTGGATAGTCAAGTACCAGCTTTCCCTCTGCAGCGGCGCTGTCAGAAGAGCCCCAAATCCCACTATTGGCGTTCAAATCTGCCTCAGAATCGTAAGTAATCTCAGCACAGACACGCCAGTCGTCGAGGTGATGGTTCACGGTGATGTCCAACGCCGTTCTCTTGACATGCCCCTTTGCCTTCACTACTGATTTGTTCACTGGGTGTGAGTGGCAGCCGGGACATCCGACCTTGCGACATTTTCCTGTTGCTCTGGTGTGGTTTGTGGGTTTGCCAGACACCTTTCCCTCTCGCCTCATGCTGAATCAAAGAGCAGCCTGCTGTCTTCTAGGTTATGTTACAAAAAAAAGATCCTCTACCTACAACTTCAACAAAAGAAGGAAAGAATTGCAAAAATAAACTATGAAAAGTTTAGGAGAGCGAAAGAAAGAAAGAAGCCGGGTGTTCTCGGAAGACGAGAGCAACAGATATAAACAAAAGCAGGAGCAAAGGATAACAAGAAGAAGACGCAGAAAGGAGGAAATTTATTGAGGAGGAGAGACGAGAAAAACGGGCACACACTCCTCCTGGAGCTAACTACGAAAGAGATTGCACGCTCTGAAGGGAGTCGAGTGTGCAAGCAAGGGGGGAGTCAAGGTGTAACGCGTCTGTGTGTGTGTGTGGCTTGCAAGCCAAGCAAACGTGTACAATGGACAAACACGGCGCAGCAGAGATCTGACAATTCCAGTATCACACTTCCCCCTTGAAGCAGCAGGTCAGGACTCAGGACGCATGAAAAAAAAACTTGGAAAGCAAAAAGTGGCTGGTGCAGCCAGCAAGCAACCAAGCAACCAAGCACCCGATTTGCGGATCTTTCGCGTCTGCACCTCGTTCGTTCGCATCTTGGAGTTGGTCGAAACGGGCCCCACGAAGAAAAATCGGGGATGGCAGGGTAGAAAGTGCGAAAAACAGCAACAACGAAAGCAACAGCGGCAGCAGCGCAAAAGAAAGAAGACAAGACGTGCGCAACACACTTTTAATTATTCCTTTTGAGGCGGGCAGTGTGCTCACTTGTATTGACTGTGTCAATCTTTGATTTGTATGGGTAATTAGGAAATTTTCTTTCTTTCCTTGCTTGCTTGCTTGCTTGTAAAGGAACCGTTTCAATTAGCAAAATTGTTGTTGGAAAACGCCTGCCAAATTTGGCAGTCCTTGGATGAAGAATTGGGAAAATGCCCGAATTTATTTTTTAATGCGGAGTGTTCATGTTCAAAACCAATGTCCCAAGTTCTAGAAATTATATTGTTGTTCATTGTATGTACATGGTTATTTTGTTCATTGCAAGTCTAAATGGTCGTGTCTTTGAAAGTGTCAAAATTTTGGGAAATTCTTTTTGTTATTGCGGGAGTGAAAAAAAATAAAAATTAAATAACTATTCGGCAAGAAAATGAAGGAATGGTAAAGGTACTAGGGTAGTTAGTTGGGTGCTTGGCGTTGTTCACTAAATTGTGGGAATTACCTTTATGAAACATTGAAAGAAATTTCCTAAAAAATAGAAAGGATCTCACGCCTACTCCAAAAGAATGAGAAAGAGATTATGCCTCCTTGTAAGTGTAAGATCTCTACCTCTTTTAAGGATTTATAGGCATTAGAACTTTTTTCTTGTACACTCATTATTTATGAATGCATAGGTTCATCATATCATTCCCCTCATGCATTATAAGGGGTAAAGCCCATGGGTGGAGAACATTCTAAAAATGTGGGGCCAGACTTGACTACCACCTCATTTTAGGCCCTTTATTTTGAGAACGTCCCCACTTTAGAGCTTTACACAACATTGCTTGAGAAAATCATTGGAAAGAATGGGTGTTCATATTAATTTATTATTGTTAATTTTTTCCCCTAAATGTTTGTCCACACCTAATGATAAGTGTAAATTATATTGAATATATCTTGCATTTACACTTATCTTAGGTGTTGGGTGTAATTTGGGTCTAAACACAATAAAATGGACATAAAGATTATCATTTTTGAAAGTAACAAATAAACCTATTATATACAAAATTCATTGAATGATAAAAAAAAAATCTTAAAATATATTAATGTACATTAATTTTTAAATTTTTCATCATAAAAAATAATTTTTAAATAAGTTTTTTTCTATATGCAATCTATTTGCAAGTTTTATTTTTGTAGTGAAACCTTTGTTTCAAGTACATGAAAATGTGTTTTAATAAGCAAAAAATAGATTTCTATACAAAGTTTTCAAATATAGAATGATCTTCGTATCCCAAGTCAATGCATATGTATTTCATTAAATCTTAATGAAAAAATATCAACTAGTTAGTTTCAATTTTTAATTTTTTTAGTGTCATTTTCTTTTAGTTTTTTCAAACTACATTTTTATAAATTAATAAAAGGGATGTACAATATTTGATACATATTTTCACCCATTTCAATGTTCCTTTATTTGTTTTATGTGCCTAATACATGGTAATATTAAAAGCACTCATTTTTTGTGTTATTTTACCATGCTTCCACCCTATTAACTACTAGGGCTGCGCATTACTTTGCACTACCAGTGATGATAAATAAATTATTTTAAAATAATTAGTTATCAAACATTAATAATACATGATCATATAGATTGTCCATGAAATTATTTTCATTTTCATTGATTTTATAATATTATATTTAATTTTCACCTACTAAAACCTTAATATTTCTTAACACCCATGATGTAGAAGTTCAGCTTTTGATTGTTCTTTTTGCCTTGTTGATAACATTGCAAGAAGGATTCCCTTTGATGGCAGCCGACTTTAGGGAGAGGCTAAAAAACTTCAAGAGTTTTGAGCAGCCCCTTGAGGCTTGAATCATATAAGCCTCTCTTTCTAAAAGTAATGTGTGAGTAAGTAAAAAAACTCCATGTTGTAGGCTACAACAAAATTCAATCTTGTTCCCTTCATATTCATTCATGATCACAAAGTGATATGGTCATGTAAATAAGTTGTTAGCTTTCAACCCTCTCCTTTGGTGCTTAGATGTTCATCCCCCTTTAGTATGTCCATTATTGGCACAACTGCTTGGTACCCACATCACAAAGCATTTGGTGAATAGAGACACGCATAATTACAAGAATTTTTAATACTATTGGGAGGGGGGTTGTGTGGATTTTGAATCTTCTAAAATGAATTTTTTTTGTTATAAAAATCTACACAAATCAAGTCCAGGATGGGAAAAACAACATACTCCACAATATGGAATTAGTAATTCAACATGGTATATATGATACTTTCACCTTCCAAACATCAACACCATGTTGTATACACAACCACAACATTGTGAATCAACATGAAATACACATAATCCATTCCTATAGATGACCCCAACTCCAAGACTTTAGTAATGCCAAGTTGGGTACGAAATATCAAAAATTCATTAATATAGAACACTAGAATTGATATGCCCTTAATCATAAATGTAGTTTTACATTTTTTTATGCAAAAACCAACGATTGGACAAATCATCCAATAAGGAAAGCTTCAAACAACTATAAGACAACTCATTATTCTTGTGGAAACATTATATATGTTCATAAAAAACTCAAATATGTACTCAAGGTTCAATACCTACTTTTTTCTCAAGTGCGGATATTAGCACCCAATTAGATTTGGACAATGATAAAGTAATTCAATAAACTTTCCCATTCACTAGTGAACAAATAGATTCCACCATCAATGAATGTTTGTTGCTTCCATATGAAGAGGTACTCACCTGTGAAGATTTTGCCTCCGAATTCTTTTATGATTGTTCTACACACATGTTTTGGATTAGTGAACACACTTGTCAACTTGATGGAACACACAATGAGTTTTTTTGTGGAATTTCCAATCCCTTGAGAGTCAATGTTTGTTGTTTTTTTGTAATAAAAAAATTTCACCTTTGTATTCAACCATTTTTTGACTTGGTGAAATGTTCATTGGGATCAGTGTAATTTTGTCGTGAAGTCAAGGTTTTCAACTTAAGCCATTTTAGAATGTTAACATGTTGACAAGATATCCCTATGTTTCTGCTAGAATATTTGCTACAAGTGAATGCCAAAATGCCTCTAGCAACCCTATGAAGTTTTGTGAGATTTGAATCCAATCAACAAACTAAAAAGGTTAATTATGATTGTATGCATGGGAGCAAAGAAGTTTAATGAGAAGTTCCTTGCTATGGTGTTGGCTATGCGGAGCACATGACACATTGTTATGTGTTTCAATGACCTTGTGCATGGAAGCACCATCAAGGGTGCATCAAGTCTGAAGACCTAAATATCTAATGCCATCTTGGTGAATTTTACAATCTTAACACCCCTTTCCATACTATGATGTGTGCATGAAGCTTGCTTGGTTTATTGGGGTTATCCTTGAACAAACTCATGGATACATTTCCTTCGACAAGATGCTAATAACCAAACTCATACTCATGTACATCCACTAAAGCAGAACACCATAATACTTACACAATTATATATCAACAATACTTTCTCTATGTGTGATTCCAAACTTATAATGTACATGCCAAGGTTTGTATGTTTGGTTTCCAGCATGCTAATGAAAACATGGATATGTGCAACAATCATATCATTTGAACACATTTGCTACAACTTCATAAAATTTGTGTTCTAGGATCCTTGTAACTAGATATTCAAAAGGATTACTAAGAATCAACACTTACCCATCACATGTTCAAACCTCATACAACAAAAGTTCCATCACACTTACAATGAAATTGTAATTATAGACACAAATGTGCAATTGTTGCCACCACCATCTCATGTCAATGTGACAAAAATGCACAATTCTTCTGTAATTCATTTGCAAGGAATGAATCAACTCCTTGTGTCAAGTCTTTCTTAGTCCCACAAACCGGTTTCCATAGCAATTGTGGGAGAAAACATCATTTGTATGGTCTCAATGTGGGAGGCAAGTCCTCTTTAAATTAATATCTTACAAATCTATTTTTGTGAAATCCTTATGGTCACTTTATCTACATAGGATTGTTTGTTTCAAAAAGAAGAGGACCCCAAAATTGTGCATAGCTAAGCCATGTAGAAACAAAAACCACTTATAAACAACACTTGTTGATCTAATGTTGTAACCTCTAGATGATAGTACATGGAATTTCCTTCATGAACACTCAATAATATATGATTTTGCATGACCTCTGAAATTTTACAACATGGGTCTATCAAAACTTTAATTAGGTTAAGAAAATATGTGAGTATGACCAAAATCGGCACTTTTGGTAATGGTTTTCTTTTGAGTTTTGTCCTCCCTTGACTTAAGATTCCTTACAATGTGACCTAGAATTTGCACCATCCACACTTGATTCCTCCTCCAAGATTGTTTCAACGGCATCCTCTTCCTTGGCAACAAAATGCATGATCAAAAATTGTTTTTGAGATTCTTACATGATTTTAAACCCCAAATGCCATAGCTTCAGTTTGCGCATAATTTGACCATGAATCTTAACCATCCACATGTGCATTATCCTCCAAGGTAGCTTTCACCCCTGAGTTTTATTAAGTAGTTAGCAAAAACTCAAAACTTGTCACAACCCTTGCCTTGGGCTCATGACCAAGGCAAGGGCTCGCAAAGGTGAAAGCCAAAAATGAAGCCCAAGAGTCACATTTCATGCTCCTAGGAGTGTAGGAGAGTGTGAAGGAATGAACCCCACACTCCCAAATGAACTCGCATTTTGGGAGTTGGAGTCTCGATGGACTCCTAAATCTTCATAGGGCAATTACAGGGGTCAAAACTCATTGCATTGAAAAGCTCCTTATATCATTGGATATCTCTTGAAACTTAAATGTCTAAAATGGGCTTGCATGACTCGTTTGGGTACTTAAAACACAAGTTATGGCCAAAAGAAAGGTCGGGAATCAAATTGCCAATTTGACTCCCAACCACTAAATGTTGGGAATTTCCCCAATTTACTTGCATGCAGGTGGCGTGCCTCATATCATTAGACAGCTCTTGATGAGGGCTATAACTTTGCTTTAAACCTCACTTCAATCGGAGGTGTGCATAAGAAGTTATAAGCCTCCAAAGTCGTAAGAGTCCAATTTTAAGAATTTCGAGATCCCTAACTTAGGAGTCCCGAGACAAAATGACATTTGAGTGTTAGCCATGTGGCCAAGCACAAAGAATATTATAAGGGGGAAGGTGGTGGCTTGCCCAAGTCCAGGCTGTGGTGAGTTTAATGAATCTATGTTTGCAAGTGGTTCGTCCATGCACCAAAAGTGTTCCAAAAGTGTTCTAACTATGCACTAACCAACTTGTTGTTTGATTTGTGCAAGTCCATGTGAATAATTGACTTGTTTGTCATTCGTCCTAGTCCCCATCTCGGAGCTCCAACATGCCCCTCTACCCCAGAAGTGTTGCGAGCCAAGGAACATGCCCTAAGTCCTTATATTTATGTGGTTTTCACCTTAAATTCACATTTGAGTATATCAAGGAGCTTGGGAGTGCATCAAAACTAGCTTCTAGACCTTCTACAAAAGTTATCCTTTAAAAAAATTACCTACACCACATCAATTATTCCAAAATCTTTCAAACCAGTATATGCATCATCTGCACACACTACTTTAGCTATTCCAAAACCTTTAAAAGATATCTTTGCATCCTTTTTAATCAACCACTTCTTTTTATTGAAAACACTTCAAATCCATGTGACATTTGCTCCTTTATTAATCTCTTGAAATAATCTCAACATATTCAAAGGAAATAACACATGTTTACATTTGTATGGAACTACATTTTTATAGTGTACATGTGTATGAAACTAAAAGCACACAAAAATTCTAGAAAACAACAAAACAAAAACAAAGATATTGAATTATAATTGTTTTGATGTACTAAATGTAAAAAACATGATTATGTACTCACATTTTGCCTTGACATGTTTATTCCTTTGTTAGTCTCTTGAAATAACCAAATAGCATATTCAAATGAAATCACACATATTTACATTTGTATGAAATTACATGTTTACATGTGTATGAAAGTGGAAAGACACAAAGATTCCAATTTTTTTTTTAATGATACAAAGATTTCAAAAAACATTAAAAAAATAACAAAGTTTTGTCTATTTCGATATCTTGAGATCCATAAAGATATTTTGAAACATTACAACTTGTAAAATGTTTATTTTTTAATGATTCCAATTTGGAATTGACCTCTAATAAATTTACAACTTGGAACTGTCTTTTTATACACCCTATGGCTATAGCCCATCCCACCTAAATCATCTATAATGAAATCATTGTCACTATAATTAATCCTAATTGACATTCCTTTTGCCATTTATTGATAGTGAAACATTATTGCAAATACAACTAATGTTTGATTAATCAATTATCAAGAAAGCCTAGTAAAAAAAATGAATTTTGAACTTACACCATCAAATTTGTTTTTAATTGACCTAAAGACTTTCCTTGTACATGGGAAGGGGAAAAAATCAATTCAGATATTTCAATAACATCACTAATGGATGGAAGACTTGATATATTTATTATTAATTGTTAAAATTTTGGATTATTCAAATTGGGGCTATTATACATTTTTCAAAAAATTAATTATTTCAACAAACATTTGCCAATTATTAGTTGTGGGTGTAGTAGGTGAAATGCAAAAATACCCTTGACCCTAAATTATTATTACATATTCAAAATGTTCTATTCAAAAGCTTAAATGTTGCATTAAAATGATGAAAAATGAGTTACTATGTTTGTGTTATATTTAACATCAATTCATTCCCCCAACTTTGTTATGCTTGTGTCTTTTGTTGGCATTCCACCTTGTTTTGTTGGTTTTTTTTGTTAGTCATTCATTAAGTTTCTTTCTTTTATGCAATACAATTTCTTATCAATCTTATGTTTTCCACACCATGGTAAACCAAATAGAGGTGCATGATAATGCAATTGCTATAACTAAAGACACTCAAATGGTAAGATTTTTCAACCTCTCTCTTTGCAATTCATGGTTTTGTTATCATGTATGCCACACTTAAATGCAAATTATACCAACAATCAAGACTAATAATTTTTATTTAGAATGAGATTGAATTGAGAAATCAAAAAGAAAAAGAAAAAACTCATTAAATAATTGCTCAAATTTATCAAGATTGTCTATCAATCATCATTGTAATCATATGCATTACGGAGGAATGCACACTTGCATTTCTAAATCAACATGCCATGAGAAGGGGTTGTAGTAAAAAGGACATGGGAGAGGAAAAGGAAAATCACCATCAACTAACATTTCATTGGATAATGAAATGAGACACACATCGAAAAAAGATTGAAACAACTTGACTATGATCATTTTGAGGTAGTTTCCCTAAAGGCCGAGAGAGATGAAATGTTGGTAAGCATTGATGTTGTAGATTCTTGTACTAAAATGAAGTCAACTATTTTGAAATATCTCAAAATAACATCAACAATTAACAATATGAACAATTCATCATTACTTCATAATAAAACAACTTCCAAAAGCAAATGGTTTTGTTCACTGATAAAAGGATTCCAAATTATAAGAAGCCCGTAGGTAATTTTGATTAGTGAAAAAATATTTTTGAATAACATATTGACAAATTAATTTCAAAATTATTTGTTAAATAATAGCAATATTATTATTATTATTATTATTATTATTATTATTTTCAAATTTTGTATTCAATGTCATAAAATCAATGGAATGGATAACGGTTTTATAATCAAACTTAGATTTGGAATCTACATTCTTGTCAAATTTGTCTTGTTTTAAAACTCGATTTTAATTCACCAACTTTTTTTGTATATTTCACCATGTTTTCACACTTTTGATGTTAATTTATTCTTTTCCCAATAGGCTATTATGTAAAATAGAACAACTCACTAAATCAAATATTTGAAGTTGATATTACAAAAAAAAATGTTCAATATCTTTCATAAAGTGTTTTGAAAATGTAAAATGAAAATTTTACTACTAATCTACAATACTTATGCTTTCAATTATAGTCTTATCATTAGCTTTATATGTAGTCATGATTCATGGATGCAATTAAGGTTATTTTTGTCTCAAAAAATGTATGGAAACATATTACGATCCTTTGAAAAACCATTAGCCAAATCAAATAAACCATGATGTTAAGCATGTTGTAAAGTGAAAATCTACATAAAATACAAAAATCATTCACACCACCTAATAATCAATGAATAAGTTAGTGAATTATTTCTTCTGGTTCACAATAATACTATACCCACATAAAATGTGATAGAAATAGCCTTCAACAAATTGTCTATTAGTTTGGTGATCTTATATTACTCCCATCAATGGTCTTCCTTGTAAATAAAGTAACCCACATTATAAATGATAGATGCCATTATTCATCTTTCAACCGATTGGGCAAAAGATCACATATTTAAACACAATGTAATTTGCATTGGGAGCTTAATATATTTTTGGAAAGATCTTTTCAAGGGTTACAACTATTCCTCAAATTTGAAAACTTTCATATCATAGTTAAATTAAGGGAGTTATGAACCTCCAAAATGAAATGGCAAGTTTCATAACTTGGCAATTTCAAAACTCTTGTATGTGGGAATCCTAGGACGAAATGCCATTTCAATGTAATCCACACAAAAATCTCCTTGTATATAGCAAAAAAAATGGTGACCAAATTTGGACAGTTATCATAATGGAAGGCAATTTTTAGGCAATTTTCAAATAGTTTCTAAATTGAATCTCACCTTAAAAATTGTTAGGTATCAACCTTGGTGATATTCAAATTAAATATTGTCCTCTTTTATTCTCATTTGAATGAAAATTGTTCATTTGAAAACCACCCTCGTACACAAAAATAAAAAATGTGAAAACCCTTTGAATAATAAAAGATATTTAAGGGGTAGTTCTCAATTATTTGAAACTATTCCATGGGTAATTAATAGGTGAACATCCTAGGAATATGAATACCAATCAATTAGCTTGACACTCTAACATTTTTTATTAACATTAGACTGCACTTTTGCTTCATGAATTCACCTCCTACCTTATGAAGAAACATGAAATGTATATTTCTTACTTGAAAAATGGATTTCCACTTTCCACTTGGAATATATGCAAATGACAATGAACAACCTCTTATTGTGGTTTTGAAGTTTGATGTTACAACATACACCATTAATAAAAAATTAATTGATTTTTGTGTATGGAAACCCCAATTTCAAAACCTCCAAAATCCAAACATGGCCAAAGGTGGCAAAGGAGGATATATGACGTGCCCCCAAACTCCTCAAGAGACCCAAAGGTGGGTCCCAAAATGAAAGAGTGGAAGAAGAAGAAAATTGGGGCACGTTCTTTAACTCATAACACTTCAGGGGTAGGAGGGTGTGATGGAGCTCCAAGATGGGACTAGGACAAACTCGCAAGCGAGAGTTCAAAATGAGATCAACTTGTACAACCAAGAAAAAAGGGCGATTATATGCAAGTCGAATGGAAATGGTGCAATGAACTTAATAAAAACAACCTTAAGCACAAGTTTTACATGGCCTGCAACCTTTGGGAGGAGGCACCACTCCCCTCCATTATATGCCTTTTGTGAGGACTCCATCCAAATGTTACTTTTCCTTGGGACTCCCAAAATTGAATCCCAAAAACTACAATTCTTGTTCTCTCCAAACTTTGGACGCTCATATATTTCTCCAATCAAATTTATTTATTTTTTTAAATGAGGAAACTATCTTATAGCCCTTGAAAATATCTTTCCAATGGTGTATAGCACACTCCAATCAGACCTCATTTGTCCCTTGGTTTCAAGGGATTTGTGGTTAAGAGTCAAATTCCTAATTTGACTCCTACCCCTTCTTTTGATCATAACTTATCCAAACCAAGCTTAAATGAACAATGCGAAGGCACTTTAAACATCTATGCTTTAAGACCTTTCTACTAATATCCTAGGGGCCCAATTTGGTGCTTGTTTGCCTTTCCAACCAAGGCTCTAAACATTCAAAACTCTTGCACAAGTGCAACTCCCAAAGTGGGAGTGCACTTGAGAGTCATTGGGCTCCATCCCTTGCATTCTCACCCATTTTTGAGAATGTCTTTCACACCTACACACATTCTTGGCCTTATGGGCCCTTACACTTCACACTTTGTCGCGAACCCAATGTAAGGGTTACGACAATATGTTAATACATACGTTTTTTTTTGTTAAGGTCTAATAGTTAAGCCTCAACTAAAAAATGAAATTTTGTGTTTAGTAGTTTATGCCACATTATGCATCTATGTATAAAGGTTTCATCAAATTGAACCCCTATCATGATCATTATTATTTTTCATTTTTTGGATTTTCTTATATAAAGAAAATGAATCATGATAATTAGGTTGAAAATTTTTCCTAAGAAAATTGATAGTTATCAAATCCATGAAAATTTTCCATATGAAAATTAGAAAAATAATGATAGTTGAAATTTTGAAACCCTAATTTTTTATGAGAACATTGAATTTTTTTTAAAAAAAAGACAATTCTCTAAACTAACAAAGAAAACTATAACTAATAGTTTTCTAAAAAATGTGAAACAACCCCACACTTGTGGTGACTCCTCCCTAAATCCATATTGTGGCATGTTTTATGATTGTGCACTTTGAATTATTCATGATTTGTTTGTGCACCATTTTGGTTCCAATTTGCATTAATTATTCACTTCCTTGGTTTGTGCAAATTTACTACACCTTGAACTCAACTTTAAAGTTCATTCTAACCCATCTTGAAGCTCCCACACCCTCTGTTTTTGTAGGAGTTAGGAAATAAGCCTTGAGTTTGCATTTTGTTACAAAACCAAAAATCAATAGGGTTATTTACTCCCAATACCACATGACAAACCTAGAGGTGTGCTATGCCCATTGACTTGAGGGTTCACCTATGCCCTCAATGCAAGTAAAATGTACACCATCAAACCATTTGTAATACGAATATATTCCAATGAAAGTAGAGCTCAAAACTTCTTCAACATCAAAAATCTTTGTTTGTGAAACAAAATGAAGCTTTAAAAGATTCAAAGAAACACATGAATGAATGTTTTAGCATTAGCAAAAAACATCAACTATGAACGTGATGCAATCATAATCAAGTTTGCTGCAATGACATAAAAAATGAAAATATAAAAATCATTTAAAATGAAAATGCAAAATTTTGCATTAAAACAAAGCATGAAGTTTTCACCAATGATGTTGACTTGGCATATAGAAAGTGATCAACCATCACTAAAAAATGATCATAAATCATCCAAGTTTAATTGAATCCAATGATTTATGTAAAAACAAAAAGGTTTTTTCACCAAAGATGTGACATAAGAAATAATTTTAAAGCTAAAATATGATGAAATCACACAAACTATTAATAAAAATGCTTCAATGAAAATGCATCTAGACCAATGCACCTCTAGAACAAATCTTCATCCAAGATCATTAAATGAAAAAAAATTGTTACAATTAGAAAAATTGTTGCAAACTAATCAAAAAGAAATTTCAAATGATGTGAAAAATAAAAATTGATGAGTTTGCTAAAGCTTTGATGAGAATGAAAGGTTGACATCATGGGCCTAAAAGTAGCCTAGATCCAACTTGGAAAGATGTTTCATAGACAACATTGAAGTTGGGGACAAAAGTTATGAATAAATATAGGTTTATTTAAATGATGTGAAGAATAAAAAAAATGATGAGTTTGCTAAAACTTCAATGAGAATGAAAGGTTGTTGTCATGGGCTTAGAAGTAGCGCAAGTTCCAACTTGGAAAAGATGTCTCATAGACAACATGGGAGTTGGGGACAAAAGCCATGAATAAATATCAATCTACCTATTAACACTAACTTAAAATTTCAATCATGTGTGAAGGTACAAGAAATTTTTGTGGTTAACTCATGCTTAAATTACACTTAAACTAAGGTGTAGACTCCTAGTCAGTTCAATCAATGTCAATGTGCACGTCATTTGGAATTGCTTGCCATTTTGTGATCAGGTAACAACACTAACTATCAATTTTATACCACTAGGTCTTGACACTAAATTTAGCCCTATCATAAAATATTTAATTGGATTGTTTGATTTTTCATTTAGTTTTGGGAGTCCTTGGATGAAAAATTATATTTCATTGTTATATATTATGAAAAGAGGAGGCGATGTTATAAACTTATAAAGTGTTCAACAACGAAAATTTTAATTCGAATTCAAAGAAACCATGTATGAACTATTTGATAAATTTTTCTCCATCTTCCTTTTGTCAAACATTGCATGTGTTCATTATTGTTAGTGTTGATTTTCAACAAAGTTTTATACCTATCTTTTGATGGGCAATATTTATATATAGTCTTTTGAAAGGTTGGTTCAATTTCAACTTGTCTTTTGATGGGTTAGAATTGAAAATGACATGTAAAAAAATTTCACTAATTAAAAAAAGGGACATTGAATTTGAAGACTATTTTTAAAAATCAAAACACATGATCTTGCAAACAACAACATTACCATGCAATTTTCAACATCACTAACTCCTCAAGTCATTGTTTGAATCTTGCACATATATTCAAAATGTCAAATGCCATCATTGTTGAAAAACTAATGATGAAAAATGTACAATTAAGCAAATAAAAATAGAAAATAGAAAACCATCATCTCCCACATAAACAAAAGGAGTGAATCCAAGGTTGGGATCCATCAATTTCAGATGTGCTTCCATTCTTGGGAAACTAATGTTAACCATCAATGCCTATTGCAATGATCTTTCATAATGATACACACATCAATGAAACCAAAGTATTCATCCTAATTGTCAATGAGGAAGGAGCTAAACAACCTTTTACATAAAAATGGAATTCCATGATTTCACATCGAACAAGCAATGAATTGCCCTTTTTGGAGGTTGGGGACACTAAACAACCCCCAAAAAGCTTATTTAGCACATTGTCCAAGCTTATTTTTGGACCATGGATGGTTTTGAATTGTTTTGTGTAATTTGATTCCCTTGCCACTAGAACTTTAAACCAATCTGACAAAACATTTAAAAAATATTAATGGCCTTTTGTCATTTGTTGGGATTTAAACCCAAGATTCCAAGGAGGCCACTAATGAAACCCACCACTAGCTTACATTTCAACATCTATTATAACATGGTTTTTGAAAAAAAATGTTTTCTTCTTTCGCATAATATCAATTAAAAACATGTGCAAAACCATCAAAGTGTTGCATAATTTCCTAAATAATGCATTGGATAGAGCTTTCAATGGGAGTGTTTAATGTCTCACTTTTCACCTAAAAGTTATTTTCCTCATTCAATGGAAATTGTGAGTTGTAAAGCCTAGGGCCTTTTAACACTAATTTGGAATTTGAAAGTTTGTTTATTATGGGCCAAGATGAACCAACACCTACATTAATGGCTTCACCTTCTTGAATGGGGCCTTTTTGAAAAAAAATTCATCTACAAAATACTAAATTTGAATTCAAAAACCTTAATTTAACTTAAGGATAATATACTCATAATGTTTATAAGCAACCATTGTGGTTTTCACCATAGTAGTAAGGTGTTGATTCATCTAAATTAGTGTTGGTTGGGGTTAAGTTTTTAAGTCCATGTCAGGGTTTGCATGCATGATTTGTTGTGTGGGTAATTGCAAGTTAAAATGGACCAATTTTTGACACAAAAGGTGTCCTTAATATAACAAATTATGGTTTATTTTGATGTGACAACAATATGACATTGTTGGATGCATGTGTTTGAGGTTTACAAAATCAACTTTTCAAAAGTAACAAACGGTTCCCCTTTGATATATCTTGAAATACAACGCTTGTGAAAAAAAATGAAAATTTCACAAAATCCATGTTGTAATGGACTTTACCATTTCCTTTAAATTATAGTATTTAAAAAATTCCTCCAAACTTTCATGCCATCTTCAAATGGTTTGGATACACTATTTTGAATCACTTATGATATTTATCAATTTTGGAGATTGATATATGGATTCATCTTTACAAACCATGATTGTGATGAGTCCATTTATGAGTTATTTATGTATTGTCACACAATATATCAAACACATTTTTAAAAATTCCATTTGGTGTAAAATAATATTTTTTGAATGGAAAAATTATTCCACCTATCTACATTAACATTTTTTATTGTGGTGAAATTTTGCTAGAATATGCCATGTGAAAAGGTCACGCAACAAGCAAGTTTAGTTTTAGGTCCCTTTTTATAATTTTTTTTTTTACCAATTTGCAATGAAAATGACAAGAGGGAGGCCAATCATTTGATGGACAACATAGATCATTGCCACCTTATTTGATTGTGAAGATGATTGAGTTGCCATTGCACAAGATCACAAAGCTTATAATTGCATTGCAATTCTATGAATGCCATCACCATTGTTGTTAGGTTTTCCTAAGCTTGATAACCATATCATTATTTGTTTTGTGTAAACAATAAGGGAGCCATGTTGCCACCAACTACACATGAATTTTTTCCAATCATGTAGGTTGTAACCCACTGGAGAATGTAGCATCTAATTATTAGCAATGAAAATCTAACCACATTCACGCAATTTTTTTTGAAGTTTGCAAGTAATGTTGCTATTCTTGAAGATGCAAATGTTTTTCAGCATTGAACAAGTTACATGGTAGTTGTTAGCAATTGTTGAACAAGTTCAAACATGGTGGTTCCTAGCTATTGAGGTTCAATATTGCAAACATGACATCCACTAACCATTGAGGTTCAAGCTATTCCAAAGTCTAGGAATTGTACATTATTTGCATGCATATTTGTTGTAGCTTAAAGTTTATTATCAGGTTTTTTTTTTCCAATGCAATGCAACATTTTTAATTTAATTTGATGTTGCTTTGAGTGAATATGTTAAAAATCCTACACATTATCAATTTCATGATTTTCCCATTTGTTATTGGGGCAAAATATTGCCTTTTCTAAAACCTCCAAACTTCAAGTACAATTTTTTTTCTTTACATCTTTTGCCTAGTCCTTGTAGTTACTTGACAATTGCAAATATAATGAATGGATCTTCTTCTAGTAGAAATCTTGGTGCATCAATGTCTAACAACACTCCTAATGCATCAACTTCTTACACCTAAGTGTGATTTTTGGATGTTCAAAGATGTGTGGGCTACCATGTTTCCATGGGCTAAAATGCTCGTGCCAAATCTTGTAAGGAAGATTCATTAGGTGCATTGCAAGGTTTGCTCAATCATGGAAGGTAAAGAAAACATTTTAACTTAAACTAGATGGTGTGCGAAAACATGTTGGTAAGTGAAAAAATCTAGTTATTCATCTATGATTTGCATTGAATGACTATTTTAAAAGTAATGATAGCCAATAGTAGAAAAAGGAAAAGTTGTATGTTAATTAAGGTACAAAATCTATTATGGAGTTGGTGCTTAATGGAAGGAAAGAAAAAAAGAAAAAAAATGTTCAATTTGTGGCAACTTTCCATTTGTTAAGGCATGGTAAGCCCATGACACATGAAAGGCTTGTTTTATTTTTTGAAGATCTCCAACACCTTAAGGAAACAATAGACAAATTCCAATGGGTAGGGAAGAACAACCATGTCCATACATAATGTTTTTTTGAAGCAAACTACCATGATCGTGCAACAAGCTAGATTCATTTCAATTAGTTGTGATGAAGCCACCACTTTGGACATCCAATTCTAGATTTCTAGAATGGCAATTCTTTTGAATCTCAAGAGAATTGTGGATGGAGGTACATTTGACAACCTCATTATTATCATCATTGATTCAATTGTTGTTTTTGGTGGGTTGTCATAGTTTGATATTGTTAACTAAATTGGGTGTATTGAGGCAAATGATGTTATAAATTTCCAAGGGTTAAAGATAGGTCTCATTGTCCAAATGATTAACAAACATTGCCCTTTTCTTATTGGAATTCACTATATGGCACATTAATGTAATCTTGTTGTGCAAACTTTATCTTCCTCAACCCTTGTTGCAATTGAAGGTTTATTTGCTTCCATGTACATGTATTATAGCCAATCCCCCAAAAGGCATTTGGAACACACCAAGTTGGCTAAAGTAATTGAATCAAGGGGTTTGAAAATCTAGACAAGGTGGATTTCCATGCTAACCCATTGAGAATGAAAAGTGAATATGTTTATCTTGTGATCAAAATGTATAATGATGTTACTACTAATCCAATTGCTATCATTCACTATCAATTTCTATTGGACGTGGAAATTATGATGGGACTAACTTTTGCATTGCCCATTTTGGAGGCAACACATAGCTTGAACAAACTTCTTCAAAATAAGGATTGCTTCATTTGTGATTAATTTACCTTCAATATTGGGTACGACTAAAAGTTACTTTGGCATTTTTTAATCAATTGCAAATTCTAAAAACACATTATTGTTGCCCCAAGGCAATGTAACCAAATGGCAAATTGCATGCGCCTTTATTAGTGTAATACCTTTACCATTTCGGTAGTTTGTTGTTGAAGAATTAATTAAAATTAAAATATTAACTTCAACACTTGGTTTTTTGATTTTGCAGTTTTTGATAATAATGGTTATAGAAAAAAATAATCGAGTTGTTGTTAGAGCTATGGAACAATTTAGTGTGTTTAAACTAACTCAATTTTAAGTCTTGAACCTAGAAGGTCTGGGGGTTCAAACTTGACTATTGAAATTTTGATTTTAGTAAAAATTCAACACAAATAATAAATTATTTTTCAAAAGTTCAACAAAACCAAAAAGTATTTTAATTTAAGGCGAAATGGTAAAGGTATTATGATATATCAAGTTTCATTTGAGCATTAGTCTAATTTTTTTGTGACCACCATGTAGTCCAATAATGAAGTTGCCATGAAACCCTTGCATGATTACAATCCAACCACTCAAACGTGATGGTATTTTTCTTCCAATTGTATTTTGAAACATAAAGAAGCTTGACATTGAACTTACAATTGTTACTATTTTAGGGAATGTGGAATATGAATGCACCTTTTTTACCCTCAACTTCATGAAGTCCAAATTGAGGAATTGGCTATCCACGAATATTGATTTGATTGTTAAAATGTATGTTACGGACTATTTTACATTATAGACTTTTTCATTTTACATTGTCATCCCAAATTGAAGCAAAACAAAACCTCATTATGGGTTGGAGCTATAGCATTTTGAAGCTCTAATTTATGGAAAATTATCATCAATGTTTTCATCATGAATCTTATGGTTGACGATGAATCTCATAAATATTAAATTATGTTTCAACATTTTTATTTGTAGATATAGATTTTGGCAAGCTGACATGTTTTGTTTTGCATATCTACCTTCCATTGCATTAAGGCTAAGTCTTTTTATAAACTAAAGTTCAACTCCCTTGGAAGGCACTAGATGAAATTTGTTACTAATTCAACATTTTCAACTTCCTACATTTTGGAAACTTTGGATTCGTAGGTTTTATTGAACTTTGAAGCTTTCTAATTAATTTTTTTTTTGGGGATAATGAAAAGAAATTGGCTTTTGAGATACAAAAACATTCGAGACTCAAAGTTCTTGGAAATTTTATGCCTAGTTTCACCTTCATGTTTCAAGATTGAATCTTGTAATGCATTCTTATGATAATTAGGTCATAATTTCCATTGTTCTTTCTTGAATGTAATGGTATTGGAAAGTGGCTACTAAAAATATTTGGTGAAATTTACAAGGATGTACATGTGGTGGATGATGAACAAAGTGATAATTTAAAAGGTGAAACTACAAGCTATGTCTCCCATCTCTTTATTTTTGGAGTCTATCTATTTATTACTCTTACATTGCCTTGTCCCCTTTATCAGGTTTCTTTTTTAGTGTGACATGTGGTCTATTGATGCAACAATGTAAGGTAAGAATTCTAAGAATATATGTTCTAAATTTTTAAAATATTTTGTTTGTCATTCTTATTACCTTATTTTGGTAACAATTGATTGGTGGGAAGTGGCTCTGATTGTAAACCTTGTATGACAATCCCCTTCCAACTTTCATTTATTTTCATAATTATCCTAACACACTAGCTATGTTCATAGGAATGGAGACAAATTTAATGAAAAATATTCATTGAAAAGAGGTTTTGATAAATAAATTTGCAACATTTTGTGCCTTCACATAGTTATATAGATAGGTAGAAAAAACATGATGGAGCAAGAGTTAAAGGTGTTTACATGGTATGGTTTACACAAAAACTCATCAAAGTTTAACAATTTTCATTACACCACATTTTGTATGTGGTGTGCCAATAGATTTGGAGAAGATTTTGTGGTTGAAATGTGCAATTAAAGGTGGATAACATCCCATATTCTCATTATGTTGTGAAATTGATGCACATTTGAACAATCCAATGGTTGATTACAGTACATTTTCAACTTGCAAGATTTTGCAAGAAATATTGAAAATTAATGAAATGACTTTTTAAAAAAAATTCAATAAAGATTTATCCATGAAAATTTTGCATATGCAAGGAGAAAACCACAACGAATAATCTTCTCGATGAAAACTTTCAATTTGTTTTAAAGTTATGATGTTTATATTGAATGATAAATAAATGTTTGATAATACATTATGTTAGTTGAAAATTATGGTCTTTAAAAGTTGTAAAACACTCTCCCATTGAGAATGTAGTTGGGTTAAATGTTGTTTTTTTATTTTTCTACAAAAATGAATGAAAATTTAAAATTCATGAAAAATGGTAACTATTGTTAAACAAGGTATTTTAAATAAAAATTTATCAAATTATTGATGTAAAATTACATAAAGATAAAAAAGTATGAATCAATTGCATATTCATGATTTATATGACTTTTTTGTTTTAAAGGCCCAAATCAATTGTATGTGATTTTAAAAAATAAAATCAAAGGGAGTGAATTTTTACTTATTATGACTTTTAATATTTTATGTACTTCTAGTTTTGACACAAAATGTGTACACCGTACCATTGATGGATGTAGTTGGCTTTTGAAGCAAGTGGGATTTTTCACATGCCAATTGAGTAAAACAACTCACTTGTAAGTCACTACTACAAAATGTGCATGTAGTTCATTAGTCCTCGTTCACTAGACTGAATTCATTATATCCCCAATAAAATTTGTTCATTAGGACTAGTGAATTCATTGAAATCCAATGAAATCATTTAGGGTACAAGGACACCTTTTGTTGTAGTGAATGGTCATGTAGTTTATAGTTTACTATCATTGGTGTGCACTTGTAATATATCCAAAACCTTTTATGATGTATTTTATTTTTTCATATTGTTGCAATTGCACTTAAGGTCTTTATCTAATTTATCAAAATATTTGTTAAAGCCACGTTGAATTATTTTTGTATGTGGTTTGCATTGTTAAGCTTAAATAATCAACTCCCATCATATTTTTAGTTATTGATTATCCAATTGATGAAATGTTGGAATGCATGGCCAACAAAGGGGTAGTTCCACCCAAATTTGGTATTCATACTCATGTTGGAGGAAAAAAACTTTAATGGATTTTTTTAGATGTTAGAAAGGTAGAATGTTTTGGGTTCGACACATATTATTATATAAAACCCACATGCAAGTTGGAAATTCCAACAAAATGAACTCAAATAAGTGAAACTAACTTCTTGTCCTTATTAGTTTCAAATACTTACACCAAAAACATCAATTTTCAATGAAATATTGAGTTTGCAATCTAGGCAATTTTGAGGTCACAATCCAAAGAAAAAATATAATGAGTCTTTATAATGAAATTGAATATGTGTTTCGCAAATTTGGGACATGTTATAGTTTCAAAGGTTATGCAGTCAAGATTAAAAAGCTTGGGAAATATGAAATGTTTGATGAGTGTTATAATTCCTTATTGGGTGCAATAAAAGTTTTTTAAAAAAAAAAGTCCATCATGTATCCAAAAGGATGTTTTTTCATGACCAATACTAAGTAAAGGTGGTAAAAAAGGTTGAAAATAAGGCACCACTAACTTGGACATGGAAAAAGATATAAACTTTAACATCATTTCAAGGATTTTGTGTTTTTTTTCCAATTTTTTGCATTAAAAACACACACTAAAAAACCTCCCAAAATGGACTTTGCAATAGTTGTTTTTGGTACACCTTAATATGTTTTCACTTGTTGGAACTCCATGAAGGCCTTCATTAATAAATCCTTGGTAGTTAAAAAACATTTCATATTTCCCAAACCCCACCAAGCAAGTGATGTTAGAACCAATGTTGGGTGGTTTTCACTTTTTTGGTGAGAAATTTTAAGGTTTTTAGGCCGGTTTTTAGAATGAGATTTGGAGGTTTTCACATAGCATGATAACCTTTATAAAAACTTGCTTGTCAATTTTTTCCCAAGCGAGAATCGGCTTTTGAAAACTTTAAAAGTATCACCTAAAGGCTAAACATGATAACCTTACAAGGTATTAAAAAAAAGGGCACCAGTTTTCACTTGTTAAGATGTTTAATTAGGTTTAGGTTTTAGTTTTTTGTTTAGGTAGCGGAACCTTTCAACAACTTCTTCAACATTTCCTTTAGCAAGAACTCCACAAACAAGCTTTTCGCTTTTCTATAAAAGGGGGCCAATTTGGCCCCATCTCTTTGCTCCTTCTCCTTTGTGTTTCGTTGTTCCTCGTCTTATGTGCTTTGCTATTGTGCATTGTTTTGTCACTTTTATGTGTTTTGCTACTCCCTTATCAACCGAAGTACCTTTCTGCCCCTTGTTGGTTCATTGCTACTTAGTGTTTCGTTGTTCCTTTGCCCAAATTGGTACTTCCCCCCATTATTTCTTTTTGTAGCGTGTTGGAGTTTTACAATTCAACATTGAGTTTGGGAGGAAGCTTGGAAGCATCGATCTCCAAGTTAGCAATAATGTTTTTTTCTTCTTCCTTGTTTTTTTGAATTTTTTTTTTGATTTCCTTCTTCAATTTATTTATAGATTTTTATTTTACTTCTTTTTTTTCATTATTTTACTTGGTTTTGATTGAATTTTAAATATATTCTTGTTATGTTGCAGGGATTTTTGGAAGAAGTTTTGGAATAAATTTTTTAAAAAAACATTTTGCCATGGTTATAAGTGAACTATGTTATAATTGCTTGTAAATGGTTTTGGATTTTTGTAAATGTTTAAATGATTTTTAAACCAAAAAAATTTAAATCTTAAAAACCCTATAACACTTAAACTATTTTATAATTCAAAAAAATTATTGTTTTCTTTCTCCATTATAATCATACCATATTTGAAAATCCTTGTAAAATGGAATCTTCGAGGATTAATGAAATAGTAATTGAAAATGAATGTTTTGATATTTTCCCTAATCAAGTTTTTATGGAAGAAATATCTATTATTGAAATTATAGAAGAAAATAGAAATCTACAAACACAATCAAGTGTCCTTTAGAGTGAAGAAAATAATATAAAATAAAATGATAGAAATTACATGTGCAAAGAGAAAATTGGAGAAGGCATGCTAGGAATGCATTGTGTTGGTTATTTCACATTGTAAATGATAATAAAATTGTTGACGGAAACAAACCTCAAATCATGAGGTGTATGATTTGTCATGTAAATTTTGTCCCTTTTAATCCAAGAACAAAAGAAAGGAGAGGAATAATAACACATATTTTTTTAATGGCATAACAACTTTGAAAAAACATGTGGATGTAGATCATGCTATACTTGCAAAAAAAATTAAAGAAAAAATGAACTCTCCATTAGGAAATGTACTAGAAAAACAACCTGCAAAAAAAAGGCCCAATGTGTTTAACTTTGAAATATTAGAGTTTTTTGGTGTAAAAGATCATTTTAAGAAAGATGTTGTGAAACAAAAGCAATTTTTGCAAGACCTTGCCCTTTTGGTTGTCAAAAATCATCTCCTTATTCAGTTTATTGAGAGCACTTGGTTGAAGTTTCTTATAATGCATTTATGTTCAAGAATTGTGTTCACATCAAGAATAATATTTTCACAAGAGGTTTTGGTCAATTTGGCGAAGAAGATGAAACAAAAATATGTTTTTACCTAAATTGAACAATGTTATTCTACAATTAGTTTTGACTTGTGGATGTCAAAGGGAACACATGATGTTTTTACATTGGTGATTAGCTTTTTGAATGAAGAGTGGCAAACTTAGCATATTACAATAGGATTATTTGAGGCAAATGAAACTATAGGGCATGTATGTGAAAAAGTTAATTGAATTGTTGGATCAATGTGATTTAAGGACGAAAATTATTGCATATGTTAAGGATCAAAGTGCAAATTTGAATGCCATGACAATAGCTTTAAAATCCATTATGAATTGTGAAGTTTTTGGTATGGAGGGAAGTTTCCAAGGCACTTGCTTTGGTCATGTATATTTTCTAAAACATGTCAATATGGGACAACAAAATAATTTTTTAAATAAAAACTTGAAACACATTTCTATTAAATCAACCCAATATAATTACAAACGTGCATAATTTGGCCAAAATTTTTTTGGAAAAGGAAGACATGAATGGAATAAAGCCTACATTATTTTGGAATTTGTCCAAGAAAGCTAGACACCCTCATCAGAACAAGGTATGTTTTTAGTTATTTTTGTTTAAAATGTAGTTAAACATTTGGTTTGCAAGTTTGTAATCATTTTTTTTTGCAGAATATTAATAGTTTGTTAAATATTGTGCAAGTTTGCAAGCAAATTAATCTTGTTTCAAGGAGCCTTATTAATTCAAAAAACCATTGTATTGTGTTACAATTCACAAACTATTATTTGTGTTTCTAGCCAAGTTCCCCCTATTATTACTTGGCATATTTGTCAAACAATTGTTGATTGCTTGTCTCCAATTGTTACTACTTGTGTTTCAAACCATTCCAAAGATCATCGGTTATTTAATGATGCCTTAAACAATGCCATCACAATGAGTTCCAAGTTAAAGAAAAATGTTGGAATTGTATAGAACTTAGACCAATTACGGATGATGATTCTACAATTACTCTTGAATAATCTTTGTTTGCTTCTAACATTAAGAAAGAAGTTTGTGGCGTGCTTGATTCTTTCCTTTCATTTTTATATAAATATGAAAAAATAAAAACCCATAACATGTTTTCGTTGATGTTAGATCCACAATTAAAAAATCTTCATTTGGTATCGTGATTTGTTGTCGTGAGCAAGACATTTCTATTATAAAAAAATATGATTGGAAGTCTTTGTAACTTATGTTTTTGAAGTGTTATAATCACTTACATCATGTGGTAGATGTGATGTTGAATCTACAAAGCACAAATCTTATGAAGATAGTAGCCTAGATATTTTTGAGATGATTGTCACACAAGTGATCTAGTGAAAAAACTGGTTAATAAAGAGCTTTTAATTTTTAGGATATTTCAAGTGTATCTTAAGGAGATCAAATGCCTTTTGCAATGGTGATAGAAGCATGATTCTATGTTCCCAATTGTTAGTTTTCTTGTTCGACAAATATTAGGAATTGTTGGATCACAAATAGAGATAGAAAGGATTTTTTTAAAGCTAACATACTCACCAACTTTAGAAGATGTTTTTTATAATAAAAAAATAGGAGAAATTTATTTTCGTTAACAAAAAGTGGCTTAATGGTGCCATAGCTAATTGCAGATCTCCAAGTGATTTAGTAGAGTTTATTGAGATGGATGAATAATTAGAAAAATAGTTACAAAAATTTGAAGGTGAATTTGAACAAGATGAAATTTGAAATAAAATTTTTAATTTTTTGCATTTGTTTCATGTTTTGCAAGTAATTAGTTTAATTTGTAATTTTAAACAAAAATTCACATTAAATTAAAAAATTAAAAATATGGAATCTTTAAAATTTTGAAAACCACCTTGTGAGAACCATGATCGAAAACCAAGGCTAGTAATTTTTATGAGAACTGATAGGATTGAAAATTGGTGGGATTTTTTTTTCCCAAAAATTTGAAACCCTTAAAGGTGATCAAAATCTTTTTTAAAAAAATGAAAATCTTAAAGGTTTTTTTGAATGGTTGTGATAATTGGAACTAGTAGTTTTCAAAAAAAATGAGAATCATCCAACACTAGTTAGAACATGCTTGCATTTCTATTTTTAGTCTATGTTTGTTTTTAAACATTTCTATTCATTAGAATTCATGTTTTGTGAAACCTCAGGTGGAAGTGTGATTGAAGTTCTATGTTGCATCCTTTTGATATTTACTAATGTCATTGTAACAAGTTTTTAGTTTTCACTTATGGATTTTGAAAATCATTAAAACTTTGGATTGAAGCAGAACATTTTATTTTTCCTTTCTATTTGTGTGATACATTTTTTTAAATCCTTGAATTCCTTCAAGGGGTTATGGTTTATCTACTTGTGATAGTTTCATCATGGTTATTTTGTTCATTCTTAGTAATATTCTTGATTTTCAGCCATGGTCCATAAGTCTAAGTTTTTCCCAATATTCTTTAAATGTTTAATAGAATGTTGTCCATGTTATATAGGTACATGTTGATTGATGAGGAAAAAAACGTTATTGAAAAAGTTCAAAATGGGAAATTAGGAAAGAGTGCAAGTCAATTGTCACCATTAAAATAAACATGTATGGGAAGGAATGGGAGCTAGAGCAAAGGCAATGTAAGGGATGAAGGCCTTCTGCGCTTTTGCATAAAACAATTTATTCATAATGATCACCCTTCCTTGAGTGCTAGTGCAAGAAGTGCAATCATGGACAACATCACCAAGGTTGGTGGTTGTGAGTTTTATGATAATTAGTAGTGACTAACATATCCATCAATTGAAAAATCTTTTCATGTATAGCATGTTGGGGATACAAATATATTTGTTATGTCCATGTTTCTAATGTAGATGATATCTCCAAGTTCATGAATTGCATTTTCATAGTGAAGGTTTAAAAAATATTTTCATTTTGCTATTTGTGGATGTACAATTATAGGAAATGGGTTTAGTAAGGTAGATATCCATGTAACAACACAAAAAACAACTTAGGTTGGTGTGTTAAAGAGTGACCTTTAAGGTTTTACATTGGCTAAGAGCCAAAGGTGATGGAACCCTCATAGAAAAAGATAACATGTTAGGCTACCTATCACCAAAAAGAAGGGGAGGTGATTTTGAAATGGTAATCCCTATCATTTTGAATGTAAGTTCACCAAGGTTTACTAGAAATTTCCAAGGAGCAAAAAAGAGGTTACAACAAATATTATTCCTAAACCAAATATCATTCTAGCCAAACAAACTTCACAATTCTAACATTATGGACCTCAAGGGATTATACCTCTATTGATTTCCTTTCAAGGAGCCAACTAGTTGTTGATGAGTGTGGCAACCCATCATTCAACAACAAAAACCCCACAAATGCTACCCCAACATCATCATGTAGTTCCATTCAAAGTTGGACAAATACCAAAATCATAGCGGGTAGTTGTGACAATATAAACCTCACAGTTTCCTCTTGTTCCAAAATCCCCATAACTCCCACTATATCATAGGTACTTTCTTCTCAGAATAAACCACATTGCACATTCACATTGAATTCCCCAAAACCTAACATAGATGATGACTGCCACCACAATCGTTCCTGACTTTGTTAGACTCTTTCATCACTTCCTTTGATTTGGTCCTTGAATACAAACTCTAGACCTCCTACTCCCATCCTGACACTCATGGCACAATAGAAAAACATGTTCTAGGTTCAAGAGAAGAACTCCAAAAGGGCATCTGTCCCCAACTAATTATTATCCAAAATCCAAACAAACTCCACACTTCACAACTTGAAGAATTGGAACTTAACTTCTTCCACACTCCCAAAAAATTGCATGCCTTCCTCCTCAGCTAACTTCATATAGTTTTTTTTCGTCCACATCCTTCCACTCCCTTGAAAGTTCAGCACCAATCATTTCCAATAATCGTGACTCACACTCCGCAAAATATTGTCAAATGAGCAGCAAGGATTTGGCTCCATCATTGAACCTAGCTCACAAAAGCCATTCCATTGAAAAACAACAACACAATGATTTGTAAAACAACAAAACAAAGCCAAAAACATAAAACAAGAAACTAGACTTTTGACGTCCTTGAAGCATAACAGCTTCAGCATCATGTGCCACCCATTTGACTTAGGGTTCCTACTTTCATTCATGCTCATCCAGAGAAAATGTTGGACATTGTTTTAGGTCACATACCCCTTTAATGTGCAAAGGCAGAAAGGAAAGCGAAACTTCAAATTTTTTGGTACTAACGATTTTTTTGCATTTGAAAAGATGATGTTTGCCTATAAATCAATTGTTTATTTTGAGGGACTTTTTTATATGAAGATTTCATTCAAGATATTGGGAATGGAGATATTGTCACACAAGACTATGAAATGCAAGTTGGTGGAAACAAACTAAATATTTGCCTTGGCATTTGTCAAATTGTTCATTAGTTTAATTGAAGTTTTCCAAGTTGCTAACACTTTCACATTTCCCTCTCAACCTTCCATGTCCTTGAAACAAGTCCATGTTGCCACTCAGCTCAAACATTAAACTAAAATTGTTGGCATCATAATACAATAAATAAATAAATCATGTAACCATGTGAGCAATATTTCCATCTGGTGTTTTTCCACCTCAATCTACTCACCCTAGGAAATAGAGGCCAACTATGCAACATTGAAAAACCCCACAAAATTCAATGAACTAGATTACATAAAAATCACATATTTGAGTTGCTTTTAATAAAATTCAAAAAAATTGTCATGGGACACATTACCATCCAAAGGGTATAAAAACTTTTTACCATGTTACATAAATAGTGGGTCATTCTAGCTTGCAATTATGTGTGTCTGTCTTGATTTGTGGGGGGCAGGGGGGGG